>FWPU01000390.1_pt1 | contig 86759 bp, 88 predicted proteins | sample 2228361 | NCBI WGS metagenome assembly FWPU01 (sample SAMEA103939777, study PRJEB20133) | metagenome
AAAATAGTGAGAAGATTGAATAAATAAATAATTTTCATTGAAAATAAAATAAAAAAAATTAAAAATATTTTAATGCTCCTCTTAAATTACGTTTTTTTATCTTTAAGGAGTAGGGAGTAAAATGAATAGAGTTGAGATTGATATGAGTAAATTGCAGAATAATTTTCTATTTTAGTTTAAACATACCCAAATTAAAGACATGAAAAAAGAAGAAAAGCTTTTTCAACAATTAATTGATGTATCTCCTGAACCAATTCTGATTACTGATAAAAAAGCACACATCGTTTATGTTAATCCTGCTTGGGAGAAATTAACAGGATATACTTTTGAGGAAGTCAAAGGACTGAATCCACGCGTATTAAAAAGTAATCAAACACCGCAAGAAGAGTATGCCAAAATGTGGCAAGCATTAAAAAAAGGACGATCCTACACAACCGAGTCGATTATTGATAAGCGTAAAAACGGTACAGAGTATCAAATACATTCTACATTTTTTCCTATCACACTAAATAAGAAAGATGTTTTTTATGTACAAATGCAATATGAAACAACTGAGCAGAGAAGACGCGAGGAGCAAAATCTGAAGTTTCTCTCTGAGGCTAGTAAGATTCTTTCATCTTCTCTGGATTACACGACAACTCTTACTAACATAGGAAAACTTCTAGTTCCACAGATAACTGATTGGTGTTCTGTTGAGATACTTGATGAGAATGGTGTTTTACAGCCGTTAGTAATCTCACATAAAGATCCAAAAAAAATCCAATGGATAAGAAATCTACGGAAAAAAGGATTACTCAATCTAGCAGACTCACGAGGACTGCCAAATGTAATACGAACGGGGAAAGCAGAATTTTATCCGGTTATTACAGATGATATGTTGATTGCTGCTTCCAAAACAAAAAGTCAGCTTGCTCTTTTAAGAAGTTTAGGATTTTCTTCTGCAATTATTGTCCCAATTTTTTCACAAGGTAAAGCAGTTGGAGGGATAACACTTGTCAACGCAGAGTCAAAAAGAAGATTTACACAAACTGATTATGCAATGGCTGTAGAATTAGGGAGTCGTATCTCTTTGGCAATTGAGAATGCACGACTTTACAAAGAATCACAAGATGCTATAGCAGTGCGAGATGAATTTATTTCTGTTGCATCTCATGAGCTTAAGACACCTGTTACCAGCCTAAAAGTCTATACTCAAGTTCTTACAAAACAAGCAAGGAAAAAAGGCGATACAGCAATAGAAAAATATCTTTTTAAAATTGACGATCAAATAAATAAATTGACAAAGCTAATTTATGATCTTTTGGATATATCCTTGATAGAGATAGGAAAACTCCCTTATTTTAAGAGCTATTTTTCCGTTGATTCAGTGGTGAATGATATTGTTGAGGATTTGCAGAAGATAACTTTAAGACATAGACTAATGGTTGAGGGAAGGACAAAAGGGAAAGTTTATGGTGACAAAGATCGTATAGGACAAATTGTGATTAATTTGTTAACTAATGCAATTAAATATTCACCCAAAGCTAACAAAGTTCATATTTCTCTCTCACAAAAAAAAGGGAAAATATATATTTCAGTTACAGATTTTGGTATTGGTATAGATCCAATGAGTCAAGATAAGATTTTCGAACGTTTCTATCAAGTGAACAATATAGAAGAGCGGACATTTCCTGGACTTGGTATAGGTCTCTATCTCTCTCAAGAGATTGCCAAAAGACATGGTGGTATAATAAAAGTGAAAAGCCAAAAAGGTAAAGGCTCCACGTTTACTCTCATCCTGCCAACGGCTAAAAATGAAAAAAAATAATAAGTCTTCAGAAACAACAATTCTTGTTATTGATGATAATTCTGATATTCTTGATGCACTCTCGTTACTTCTTTCTGATAATGGATATCATGTCATTACTTCAGAAAAAGGAGATTACGCAGAAAACTTAAAAAATCAGGAAGGAGATCTTCCAGATCTTATTATTATGGATATACTTTTATCAGGTAAGGACGGAAGAGAGATTACTCGAAAACTAAAGAATGATCCTCATACAAAACATATTCCAATTATTTTGATTTCAGCTCATCCAAGCGCTGAAAAATCTATACGTGAGTGTGGTGCAGATGCCTTTTTGGCAAAACCATTTGATATAGAAGAATTACTAGTAATGATTAGAAAATATACCTAACTGAATGTAATTCTCTTGTAATTTCTCAAATTTCTCATAAATATTTATCCTTGTCGAGTTTAGAGCTTCCCGTTTAGAACTCAAGAATTTTTATTTGTACTTGGACTTTCTGTAAGAACGATGAAAAAACTTTGTAAGAAGATGGATATAATCCTGGAACATGGCTACACTTTTGGTTCAATTTATGAAATACTAAAGAGGGTGCTACATGAGGCGGAAGGGATCATGGATTTATCGATTTTTATCCAAGACCATTAAGCCTCAGAAGAGGACAGCACTTCAATTTTATCAATTAACAGATGCCTTTCCCAATCCATTATTAATAGCTAATCGAGAGGGTAAGATTATATATGTTAATCCTGCTTGGGAGAGAGTAACAGGCTATAGTTTACTTGAAGTACAAAGAAAAAATCTCCAAAGTGTTTTACAGGAAGAGGCTGTATCAGCTGGTGTCTATAAGAAAATTTGGTCCTCTTTTAAGACAGGTAAGTCCTATTCTATTGATAAAGGTATTCTACTTACAAAAAACCAGAAAAAATATAATGTTCATACTCTTTTTTTCCCAATTATGAGGGGTGGGAGACCATATTATTTGGTTCAAACCTCTCATGATATCTCATCTTTTATTAAGATTCAGAAGAAACTTCAAGAAAAAGAACAATTATTCCAAGAAATGGTGGATAACTCTGAGGGTTTTGCAATCTATGTGATGAATAAAAAAGGAAAGATTATCAATTGGAATCGCAGTGCTGAGAGTGTATATGGTTACAAAGGAAAAGAAGTGATAGGAGGGAATTGTTTGAAGTTTTATCCTCGGGAAGAACTTGATAAGAAAAGACCTCAATCCCTTTTGCAGCAGGCAATAGAAGAGGGAAAAGCTGAGTATGAAGGATGGCATGTAAGAAAAGATGGATCTTACATCTGGGTCCATGGAACTATTACTGCGGTTAGGAACAAAAAGGGGAGAATTGTTCGATTTGTGAAGATCACTCATGATATTACTCAGAGAAGGAAGATGGAAATTGCTCTAGAAGAGAATGAGAGAAGAATGCAGGAAATGCTGCACAATATCTCACTTATCTCTCTTATTCTTGATAAGAATGGTAATGTTACATATGCTAACCCTTACTACTTTTCTTTAACTGGATTTACTCAAGAAGAAATAATAGGTAAGTCTTATCTTCAGCTTGTACCACAAAGACAAAGAAAAAAAATTAAGAAATTATTGCAATTAAGTAACAAGAAAATCTCATTTTCTAGTGAAGGAGCTATACTAACCAACTCTGGTCAAGAACGGTTGATACAATGGACGAATGTTTATTTTCATAATAGCGCTGGCAAATTAGGTGGAATACTCTGCATTGGGGAGGATATTACAGAGAGAAAGCGTATAGAGGAGCAAAAAGATGCGTTTTTTTCTGTTGCAAGTCATGAACTGAAAACGCCGATTACGACTCTTAAGCTTCTTACACAATCAGCTCTGAAGAGATCTCAGAAATTAAAGGTATCTTTGGCAGAGTTAAACCTCGTGGATAAAGAAATCAATAGATTAACAGAACTTATAGATGAAATGTTGGATATCTCAAGGATTACTACCGGAAGATTCCCCTTACACTTGGAGAAAGTAAATTTGAATGATATTCTTAATGAAATAATTACAAAAATGCAACTTCTAGCAGGTAAGAGGAAAATCCTTTTTCAAGGAGAAAAAGAGTTATTTGTTTTAGCTGACAGTCGAAGGATAGAACAAGTAGTTACCAATCTTCTCACCAACGCAATCAAATACTCTAATGATGGAACATCAATAATAGTTGAGGCATACAAAAGAAAGAAAGATGTTCTTGTATCAGTCACTGATGAAGGAAGAGGTATCCCCAGAAATGAGCTACCTCGTATCTTTGATAGGTTTTATCAAGTTGCACCTTCTAAAGAAAATAGAAACGGTTTTGGACTAGGGCTTTATATTTGTCAAGAAATAATAAAAAAACACAAGGGGAAGATATGGGCCACTTCTGAACTAGGTAAAGGGAGTACGTTTTACTTTACTCTTCCGATATCCCAAGATTCCTGAGATTACATTGTAGTGTGTTTTTTCCCAATTTATTACGAATTTCTCGTCGTTTCCTTATGAAGATTTAAGAAAATTATGTGTCTATGACTATTTTTAAGAATAGATATGATGCAGGAAGACAGTTAGGGGAGGTGCTAAAGCAAAAAGATATAGAAGGAGAAAAAGTAATCCTTGCCATCTCGAAGGAAGGTATTCCTGTTGCTTATGAAGCTTCGAAAGTTCTTGAAGTTCCTTTTCAGTTTTTGCTCACAGAAAAGATTCTTTTGCCGGGAAAAACAGCTATACCAGTGGGTGCAGTTGCAGAGGGAAATAATCTTTATCTTCAAGAACATATTATTCGACTTTTTAATATAAGTGATGAAGAGTTGACTAACTTAGTGGCAAAAGCACAGCAAGAAATTGAGCGCAACCTTCATAAGTTAAGGGGTGGACAGCCGCTGCAAAATTTGAGAGGCAAGACAGTGATTCTTGTAGATGATGTCTTAACATCTCCTGTGGTTCCTGCTGTTGCCTCTAAGGCTGTAGAATCATTCGATCCTCTTGCCGTTATACTTGCCATTCCTGCATGCGACAGGGATGTATCCACTCATCTTGAGGGAATAGCAGATGAGATTATATGTCTTTTGGAGCCAGAGGAATTTCATACACCAGTCCTTTGGTACGAAGAACGAAAGCCAGTTACAGATGAGGAGATTTTAACTCTTCTTCAGCAGGCATCATCACAATATAGAATAAAATAAATAATACTTTAAGCATTTGTGGAATTAAGATAAAGTGACTTTTCCCCAGAATTGCTCTGCTTGAAAAAATTGTAAAGAGGTGATAGTATCCCTTTACATAGATTGAACGAACGTACAATAAAGGTTCGCAGGAGGGAAAATAAGAGTGGTTGGAGGAAAGACGATGGAGATTCCTGCGATAAGACAACTCCTAATCCACAGTAATAATACTTATTTTCCCAAAGAAGGAACTAAAAAAGATTTTATACCATTGAGAAATTATGCATTTATCTAAGAATTTTGAGTGGGTAGCTAAAGTGATATCTGCAATTAAAGCTTCAGAAGATGAAGGAGGTGAAATATGAGTAATAACGGCATTGTTACAATTCACGGGAAGGAATACATGACAGTAGCACGACGAATAGAACTAGCCCATGAGGAAAAAGCTCTTGAAGGTATTGAGACAGAGATTCTCTCTCACAATCCCATTGTAATTAGAGCAAAAGTGTATATAAAAGGCAAGCTGTACACAGGAATTAGCTCAGTTAATCCTGAAAATGCTAGAACTATTGAGAAAGAAAATCCCTACGAAGTTGCTGAAACATCCGCAGTTGGTAGAGCTCTTGGGTTTGCAGGATATGGCCTCGTTGAGAGCGTTGCATCCGCAGATGAAATGACTAGATCTTTGTCTGTTAAAGCACCTCAACCTGGAAACACTCAGGAAAGATTACCCGTAACATCAGAAAAATCAGCTTCAAACGCGCTTGTATGTGATGTTTGCGGTCAGCCAGCGGTTGAAAAACGAGGTACGACAAAAAGCGGAAAAAAATACCACGGTATCTTCTGTACCACAGAGGATAGAAGCCATACTCGTTGGCTTTGGAACTAAAAATCAGTCCGATAGAGATATCGGAGCTTGACATGGCAGGGTAGTGCTAGGGCAGGAATAGGATAAAAGGCATTCATCCCTGCCATGCCAAGCTGATAATACAAGTAGATAAATGCTTCTTAAAATGATTATTAATTTTTCTAAGGAACCCATCTAGAAGGAGGTGTGAAAATGGAACTGTTTATTCTTATTTATCAAAGCATGGATGGGAAATATAGATAGCAACTGAGAAATACACAAAAGAAAGTTATTGCAAATAGTGCTGAGGGATTTATTACAAAAAAAGCTGTTAGAGATGTTGTCCGCAGGCTAAAACAACAATTTGCACTGGCTCAAATACAGGAAGTGTAATTAAGTTACAAATAAGTTATTCTAAAAAAGGAAGTTTATTGACAATAGTCAATAGAATTTATCTTTTAACATAAACGTAAAAATTATTGTGTACCCTTTTTGATCTCCAATGCGGAAGAGGAAAGATATTAGAAATGAATTTTGCCCCTATCTTCATCTCACTTGTCAGCTTCTCTTCTAGCTTTGCCATAACTGACTGCATACCGTAAATATAAATAAGATCAAAATCTGATAGATTGGCATCCCAAAAGCTTTGATTGTAAATAGTAATTTTTTTATTTAGTCCTAAAAGTGCTATTCTCTGTAAAGATCTTTCGACAAGCTCTTTTTTTATCTCATACCCTACAACATCAAAGCCTGCTTTGGCTAATGCTATTACGACGCGCCCATCACCTGATCCAAGATCTACTGCCTTTTGTCCTTTTTTGTACTCAGAAAGTTGAATAAGAGTTTTAATTTTGTCTGATGATGTCGTCACAAAAGGAATTTGGAGAGTGTATGATCCGATTTTCATGATAGAATTATACATATAATTGTTATTTTAGATATTATATTATTCTTGAGTGCTTAATAGAGGGGAGGTGAAAGGATGAATATCAAAGGAACTGCAATCATAGGGACATTTATTGTTATTTTAGTTGGTGGATTTTTGTTGCTTACTAATAATGCATCTAACAAATCTACTAACGTATCCGAAGATCAGAACAGAGATCTAACACCTACTCTGACAGTTACTAATCCCAAGACAGAATCTTCACCATCTGTAAATAAGGAAGATATATCAACAAAAGAATTTACACTCACAGCGTCAAATTTTAGCTACGATGTCAAAAATATACGAGTAAAACAAGGCGATACCGTAAGAGTTACTCTTAAAATAGCTGAAGGCTTTCATGACTTTGTCCTAGATGGATACAATGTTCGAACGAAGCAGCTTTCCGTAGGAAAGGAAGAAACGATTGAATTTGTAGCTGATAAAAAAGGTGAGTTTGAGTATTACTGCTCAGTTGGTAATCATAGACAGATGGGGATGGTGGGAAAACTTATTGTTGAATAATATTTCATAATCTAAGAGTAGATAATCTAGTCTTTCTTTAGTTTTTACTAAAGAGTAGGACTTTCTGTGTCTACTTTACAAATTTCTCTTAATAAAAATCGAAAATGAAGAAAAATCAATTGGTATCAATAAAATCTCTTTTATTCACTCTTCTTTTTTTGATAATACTTTACCTGCTGGTTGTTCTACTTTCCAATTTGGACAGCAATGTGTGGCAAAAAGACTCTCTGAGATCTTTGGTAGATACTCAAGAAAAGGAAGAATTTGGTCCTTTTGAGAAAATGACGATCCCCTATCTTAGATCACGGAGGTATGAAAGCAAGCTAGGTGAGAAAAAACTTATTGAGGACAACGGGCAATACACTTCCTACTTTACGAGTTATACATCCGATGGTTTGAAAATAAATGCTCTTCTTACTATTCCCACTGAGGATATGCCTAAAAACGGATGGCCAGCAATTGTATTTGTTCATGGGTATATCCCGCCGTCGCAATACTTAACGAATGGAGAAGCATATTCAGCGTACGTAGATTATTTGGCAAGGAATGGTTTTGTAGTCTTGAAGATAGATCTTAGAGGGCATGGAGAATCAGAGGGTGAACCAGGAGGAGGATATTATGGTTCAGATTATGTTGTTGATACGCTAAATGCTTATGAAGCATTAAAAAATGCTGACTTTGTTAATCCACAGAGTATTGGTCTCTGGGGTCATAGCATGGCAGGAAATATTGTGCTTCGCAGTATGGTAGTGAATACAGATATCAAAGCAGCTGTTATTTGGGCTGGTGCTGTGTATTCATATGTTGACATGCAAAAATATGGAATTCGGGACACTAGCTATCGTCCTCCTCAAAATGCGTCTCTTCTTCAGCGTAGAAGAAGTGAGCTTTTTAAGAAATACGGTAGTCCGAGTGCACAGAGTATTTTCTGGAGACAAGTTGCTCCCACATCTTTTCTCTCTGAGATAAAAGGAGCTATCCAAATCCATCATGCAGTTGATGATACAGTTGTCAGTATAGGTTATAGTAGAGATCTTCTAACTCTTTTGGATAAAACATCAGTACCTCATGAGTTTTTTGAGTATGAAAGTGGAGGGCATGATATTGAAGGAGAGAATTTTCAACTTGCAATGCAAAGAACTGTTGATTTTTTTAAGAAGTATTTGCCGAAATGAAAGTTTCAATCAGTAAGGTGTTCTTCTTTGAAAGTTTTTTGGATATCTTTATAGGTAGCATGCTCAAGCTGTTTTTTTGTAAGGCGAGGACCTCTTTTATGTCTTATATACTCAATAATCATAGGCATAATTGATATAACGATTATACCAATAACTGCATACTCAAAGTTTTCTTTGACGAAGGGAAGCCCTCCGAAAAAATATCCCGCAAAGGTAAGAGATGTTACCCATATAAAGCCTCCAATAATATTGTAAAAAATGAAGGTTGAATAATGCATTTTTCCAATTCCAGCAACAAAAGGCGCAAATGTTCGAATAATAGGCAAGAATCTTGCAAGAATTATTGTTTTACCTCCGTGTTTGGCGTAAAACTCACGAGTTTTTTCAAGATAGGCTTTGTTAAAAAGTCGTGAGTTTTCTTTTGCAAATACTTTTGGACCAATATGATGTCCTATCCAATAATTAATACTATCGCCAAGAATTGCTGCCAAAAGGAGAGAAGTATAAACAATCCAGATATTCAAAAAGCCACTTCCAGCCAGTGTTCCAACTACAAAAAGAAGTGAATCACCAGGAAGAAAAGGAGTCACAACAAAACCTGTTTCAGCGAAAATGATCAGAAAGAGAATAATATAGGTATATATTCCGACTGCATCAATAATAGCTGAGAGATGCTGATCCAGATGAAGAAGAAACTCGATAACTTCCATAAATAATCAATATTTATTCATTGTACTTAATCTTTTGATGATTTGCTAGATAGTCCTTTTATTAAGGAGTGCTACAATAGATACTATGAAAAAACTATTCATTATTATTCTCGTTTTAATATTTATTAGCCTGATAGTACTTTTTAAGGAAAAATACTATTATCTCTTTAGTATTTTTAATAGAGAATCTGCAAATCTTACAAAAGAAAAATCTCAGATAGAGAGAAAAGAGAGTCAAGAAATTACTGTTATAGCAGACCATTTGGATACTCCATGGGGAATTGCCTTTTTGCCCGATGGAAGTATGTTGGTAACTGAGCGCAAAGGGGCGCTGTTGCATATTGATCGAAATGGGGATTCTACTCTTGTTGCAGAAATACAAGATGCAAAGGAGGTAGGAGAGGGAGGATTACTGGGTATTGCTCTTCATCCTGAGTTTACTTCCAATAAATATGTCTATTTATATTATACCTATAGTTCCAGTGTGAATAATACTTTCAATAGGGTTGTGCGGATGGAGTATGGGGATAATCAACTTCGTAATCAGAAAATTATCGTTGATCAAATTCCTGGTGCACCCAATCATAACGGAGGAAGAATTGCATTTGGTCCTGATAAGTTCCTCTATATCACAACAGGTGATGCTCAAGATCCTTCCCTCGCCCAGTCGAAAGAAAGCCTTGCTGGAAAAATTCTGAGAGTAACAGATGAGGGAGAGCCAGCACCTGGCAATCCATTTGGAAATAGAGTGTTTTCTTATGGACATCGCAATCCACAAGGAATTGCTTGGGATCGCAATGGTAATTTATGGTCAACAGAGCATGGCCCTTCAGGATTGCAATCTGGAAACGATGAAATAAATAGAATCGATCCAGGAAAAAATTATGGTTGGCCAATAATTCAAGGCACAGACAAGCGAGAGAATATGGTCACACCCGTTGCAACATCAGGTAAGACTGTAACTTGGGCTCCTGCGTCAGCGGCGATAGTCGGTGAGTCATTATTTTTTGGTGGATTAAGAGGGCAATCTCTTTATGAGGCAAAGATTACTGCTAATCCTATAAGCGTTATTGCACATTTTAAAGGAAAGTTTGGAAGAATACGGGATGTAGTAGTAGGTCCTGACGGTTATTTATATATAACCACTAGTAACAGAGATGGGAGAGGAAGCCCTGCTGCAGACGATGATAAGATTATAAGAATTCACCCGCAAAAACTGTAATATACCAGGAGAAAACTTCCATGTCGGATATTCCAGAGTTTAAACTTATTCGCTCGAAAAGACGGACAATAGCATTATATATTCAACCTGATGCTACTCTTCTTGTAAAAGCACCTCTTAAAACATCTCTTCAGTATATTGAGCAGTTTGTTGAGCAAAAACGTCAGTGGATTGATAAACGTCGTACATTCTTAACTCAGAGATCCTTTGCAAAAAAAGATGATCAGTATCTTTTTCTTGGTCAGATTTTAACTCTCACATGCGGTAACTATACGCATATTTCTATTACCGAAAAAAGATTACTTTTTCCAATATCTCTTCTTTTTCGGAAAGAAAAGGAACTCAATTTATGGTACATGCAGCAAGCAAAAAAAATTATCACAGAGCAAGCTAAAAAATATGCCAAAGAGATGAAAACGAGTTTTAGAAGTATTACATTTTCTGATACTAAGTCACAGTGGGGAAGGTGTACTGAGGATAATAGACTGCAGTTTAACTGGCGACTTGTTATGGCTCCACTTTTGGTTATTAATTATGTTGTTATTCATGAATTAGCACATACTCTGGTGAAAGATCATTCTCAGATTTTTTGGATGAAGGTAAGAAGAAGCCAGCCATCATACCGTCAACAGATAAAATGGCTTGAAGAAAACGGCCATAAACTTTTCTAACCTTAATTTTATTGAAGTGTTCGGTTAAAAAACTGAGGAAATATAATCAAAAGGATGTAAGATTAATTCTTAACAAAAGAATTTGAAATTAATGAAGAGAAAAATAAATATTCAGCGCAATTACGTCTATTCGAGTCGTTGGCTAAGTGTCAGTGAAGATCACTTTACTAAAGAAGGAGTTGAGAGAATGTACAATACTGTTGAAAGAAGTAATAGTGTTGTTATTTTTCCCAGAACACCTAGTAAAAGAAGAACTATTTTACTCAGACATTTTAGGTATCCAACACAAGAATATTCAATTAAGGTACCAATGGGTGGTATCAACAAAGGAGAGACAATAGAACAAGCAGCTCGTAGAGAACTACATGAAGAAGTCAAAATAACAGCTACTGAACTTGTTCATATTGGAACTTTTAATCCAATGCCAGGATTGACTGATCAGCAAGTTGATGTGTTTATAACAAAAATAGATGATACTTCTTTAGACAAAGCTAGTTGTGAGTTAGACCAAGATGATATTGAAGGATTGTCGTTAGTGAAAATAGATGAAGTTTATGATAAAGTGGCGAAAGGTGATATTACTGATGGTTTTACATTGGTAAGTTTGCTTTTTCTAAAGATGTACTTAGATAATCAGGATTAAGATAATTAGTTTTACGTTTGGCAATCATCTCTTTGATCTTCTTGAAGATTTTTTCGAAAATAAAGTTTTTTAATAAGAGATATAAACAAATTAAGGTAGTTTGCAAGTCAGAGGTTTCATTTATTTGGATTAGGCAAAATTTAAAAAAGATTTAAATAATGCATTTCTCGATGTGAGAGATTAATTAGTAACAGCTGATTGACGTTTTATGTATTTCTTACAATCTATCTAACTAAGAAGGAATTATTTTTGAATCCTAATTACTGAACCGTCGCTATTTGTTCTATAGATCCTTTGTTTTCCGTTAGCTACTATAGTAATTTCATAGCCGGGAGTAATTACCTCAGCGCACATTTCATCTTCCTGCTGCAGACCCAAACAACTGTTCGGCCATTCTTTTTCAAATGCGCTCATCACAATAACTTTACCAAGAGGAACATTGAGATCAGAAGCGGCAAATTCTTTGGTCGCTGCCACTGCTTTTGGCACCGGAAGATTGTGAATACTACCCGGAGGGGCATCATCAGCAGATGTAACTGTAGATGTAACTGTGGAATAATTCATTTGAAGACGATAAATTAATCCTCCAATAAGGATGAAGACTCCAACACTGATTAAAAGTAATTTTTTAGACACTAAAAGAGTGTAATATTCATTCTTAAAAATTGCAAGGGGTAATTGTTGAGCTTTTAGGATATTTTTGATTAGAGGAAAAAGTGATACAGATCATATCTTTTTATTCTTCAAAAGGATAGATTTAAATAATGAAACAGAATGCGGGATCTGGTGCAATTTATGGAATCGGAGTACTTGGAGCTCTGGTATATTTTATTCAGCATTCTACATCGATTTTTGATGGGATAGTTGGTATTTTCAAGGCCATATTCTGGCCGGGAGTAGTACTCTATAAAGTTTTAGAACTTCTTAAGATGTAGTATGAGTTACTCTATTATTTCTCTGTAAATTGTCCATAATTACTTTTGTTGAACATTTCGATTTGCACATCAGTGCAGTTATTTTTTCTGAGATATTCGCGTTCATATTTGCTAAAGAATAGGAAATCTAGTTACTAATTTTTGGTAAGAAAATGTACAACCTGCTATTCTAAGTCCTATACCTTCTAAGGAAAATAAAGGCTGAAGAGGAAGAATTAAGAAATCTAGGTACTGCTAGATACTGTACAAAAAAGTAAAAAAAATTGACGAAAAAGCTTCAGACCTCTGTAGCAAGATAAAAGATTGATTACAAAGGCTCAACCACTGGACGTAGAATAAGTCTTTGTTAATTTGGGATTAATTGATAAAATAGTGCTGAAAGGAACAATAAACGAGGTGGAAGTTATGGATATTTATCCATAAAGCACCTAAATATGGAATATGAATTTATCGGTTGGAATTATTGGATTGCCAAATGTTGGCAAGAGCACTCTTTTTAATGCGCTTTTGCAAAAGCAGCAGGCTTTAGCTGCAAATTATCCTTTTGCTACAATTGAGCCAAACATAGGTGTAGTTCCAGTACCGGATGAGAGGTTGCAAAAATTAGCTGAGATTACCCAAGAAGAAGAGAAGATGATAGAGCTTCCTCCGATCAAGCCAGCAACTGTTGAGTTTGTTGATATTGCAGGACTGGTCAAAGGTGCACACGAGGGAGCAGGGTTGGGGAACAAATTTTTATCTCATATTCGAGAAGTAAGTGTCATTGCACATGTGGTAAGAGCATTTACAGATGAGAATATCATCAGAGAGGGAAGCAGTGATCCTGAAAGCGATTATGCAGTGATTCAAACAGAGCTATTACTTGCAGATTTGCAGACAGCAAGAAATCATGAAGCAAGAGTTAAAAATCAAGCTGAAAAGATATTGTTCAAACGTATCATTGATGATTTGAATGCTGGCGTGTTGGTGAGACAGATGAAGTTTAGTGAGGAAGAGAGTGAGATAGTCAAGCAGATGTTTTTTTTGACAGCAAAGCCTGAGATTATAGTCCTTAATGTTTCAGAGGATGATGAATCACTTGTTCAACAAGAAGTTATAAGGCAGCGTTATGCTGATCTTTTTCAAATATCCCAGAATCGAATAGTGGTTGTTTGTGCGAAGGTAGAGGAGGAACTCTCAGCATTGTCTCCGCAAGAGCAAAAATCTTATTTACGTGAGATGGGACTTGCTTACTCAGGGCTTGAAAAATTAATTCAGAAAGCATATGAGACACTGGGGCTTATTTCTTTCTTCACAGCAGGGGAAAAGGAAGTTAGAGCATGGACAATAAAAAAAGGAACTAACGCACAGAACGCAGCAGGAGAAATTCATACTGACTTTATCAAGAAATTTATTAAAGCAGAGGTTGTGCCTTTTGGAGAATATATATCCGTTGGTGGTAGAAAGAAAGCGCGTGAATTAGGCAAAGCGCGTTTTGAGGGAAAAGATTACATTGTTCAAGATGGAGACGTAATTGAATTTAAGATTGGTTCATAGGTTCGTAGTAAACTCCTTTTGTTGTTCCTCTTTTTTTAATTAATCCTGCGTCTTGCAGTTTTTTAAGATCGTATCTTAATGTTCGATCATTGACGGCAAAAAATCTTCGTTTGATTGTATCAAATGATACTATTTGGTGATCTCTTATTATGTTCAAGATTTCAGCGCGTCGAGGAAGTAGATAGTCTTCAGGTCTTATTTGCTTTTTATTAAGTACAAGTTTTTTTGCTGACTCAGCAGTCTCTGCAAGGCCTTCAAGCATAAACTCCACATAGTCAGTGACGTCTTTTTCCCCAAGTGCTAAAACATCGTAATAGTCTGTTCGATGCTTATCCAAATATTCCTCAAGTGTTAAAAGTTCTTTCATACCATATCCTGTTTTTTCAAGTACTGATTGAATTAAAAGTCGTCCAACACGCCCGTTACCATCTAAAAATGGGTGGATTTTTTCAAATGTATAATGGGTAAGTACTGCACGTACAGGAATAAATTGTTCTTTTGAACTATTTGCAAAGCGCAGTAGTCTTTCCATCAGTACTAAAATACGTCGTGGTGGAGGAGGAAGATAAATTGCAATTCCAGCACTATTGAAAATAGCACTTACTTCTGTTCTAAAGTTGCCGACTGTACCTTTATCGCCTAGTTCTGCCATGACTTTTTTATGCAGTTCTTTAATAAATGTGACAGTTATATCGCGTGCTCCTCGTTTTTGGACCATTTGAAGTCCTTTGAGAAGATTTATGACTTCCACTTTTCTTTGATCTTTTGAGGGTGTTTGAGTTAATTCATCTAACGTTAATGTGTTACCTTCAATCCGAGCAGAAAAAAGAGAACTTTTTAGAAGACTTTGTCGTCTAATATTCATCTCAACTTCAGGAGGAATATTAATTGCATCAATTACGCTTTTTGCTGCCTCGATTATCTGAAGATATTGAGAAATTTTGGGTGTAAAAATATATTTAGGAGGAATTAGCATAGATTTAGGATAGATTTTCAAACATTTATTGCTTTGCCATATATTACCAAATATTTCCTAATATTGCCAGATTTTACCAAAAAAGATAACTGCTGATTTAAAGCTATTAATTTTTCCTAATTTTATTTTAAGTAATTCTTTTAAATGTCGGGTATATAAACAGCTTAACTGCAAGGGATCTAATTATAATAGGAATTTAAATATAAAATAGATGAATCAGGAGGAAATATGTATCATAAGTTAATATATGATACAAACAATCTTATTGATAATACTTCAATTCAAATTTCGTTTTTGTCGGATAAAGGAAGCTTTGTGTACTAAGTATAAATAATAATTCCTACTTGCTATTGTAGACTCATATTTGCTATTATAAGGCACATATGAGACTATACGAGTTAGTATTAGTACTGAAAGCCTCACTTTCTGAAGCAGAGAGAAAAAAGCTTATTGAGAGTGTTAAAGAATGGCTTGGGAAAAATGTAAAAGTGACTAAAGAAGAATCATGGGGTCAAAAGCCTCTTGCGTACAAAATAAAAAATGAGCTTGCTGGTTTTTACCATGTGTTGCATCTTGAATCAGAGGAGGAAAAAGGTGTAGAGAAAGGTTTTGAGAAGCGTCTCATGGCAAATGATAAGATTTTGCGTTTTTTGCTAATAAGAACAAAATAAGGTATCATAAGTGATATATGGCACGAAGTTTAAATAGAGTTCAGTTAATTGGTAATCTTACACGAGATCCTGAGCTTAGATATACACCACAAGGCACAGCGGTTTGTACATTTGGATTAGCGACAAATCGTTCTTGGACAACAGATACAGGTGAAAAACATGAAGAAACTGAGTTTCATCGTATTGTTGCGTGGAATAAGCTTGCAGAACTCTGTAGTCAATTTTTGGTAAAAGGTAGAAAAGTTTATGTCGAAGGACGACTCTCGACAAGAAATTGGTCTGGGCAAGATGGGCAACAGAGATCAGTCACAGAAGTAGTAATAGACGATATGATTTTGTTAGATAGACCCGGACAAGCTGCAAAGACGGATGAAGTTGAAGAAAAAACGCAGCCACCCTCTGCTTCTTCAACTAAGGGTCAAGAAGAGAACGTTGCATCTAAACAATCTAAGTCTGGGGAATCTTCTTCACAGACAGATGAAGAGATAGTCCCTCCCGATGATATACCATTTTAATCTTTATCTTGATCTTTATTTTTAGATTTTAATATGGCAGTAAAACGAACACGACAACAAAGAAAAATAAGTGCACCGAAGACATGTGCTTTTTGTGAGGAGAAGAAAAATCCTTGGTATTCGGATGTCTCCACACTACAAAAGTATGTTACCGATCGAGGGAAGATCATCGGTCGCTCACGAACAGGATTGTGTGCTACACATCAAAGGCGATTAACAGAGGCGATTAAATACGCGCGCTACTTGGCACTTATGCCATATGTGGCTCGTGACTAGAGTTTTTGACTTAGATTAAATTCGTCAAAACAACTGAGGATTTATGGCCTCATTTCCGATTAATATTCCACCAAATTTCGATATTCTTGTAAAAAAAGGTGATTTTGTTCATGTAGGTCAGGTATTGGCAAGACGATCTTCTTCTCTAACAGATGATGATGATATTGATAACACAACAAAGGAATGCATTGTTAACATAGCGCAAGAATTTAATATACCTTCAGCAGCAGTAAGAAAGTATCTTAAGAAGGGTCCCGGAGATATGATACACAAGGGAGATCTCATAGCTTCCAAAAGCAGTATTTTTAGTTTAAAACGGGAAAACCTTATTTCTGCTGTAGAGGGAACAATTCTTCGTTTTGAGCGTGATACAGGGAATTTAGTTATTCGAATGAGATTGTTGAACAGAAATGTTTCTCCTCACTCAAACCCTGAAATAATTGTTTCTCCACTTGATGGTATTGTCAGTGTGTGGCATAATGATGCAATTGTTATAAAAGGAGAAGGGGATACATTTCAAGGTATTTCTGGATCAGTAGGTAAGATACAAGGACAGCTAAGTACTTTGCATTTTAAATCAGGAGTGGAAGTTAAAAGTAGTGATCTGGGGATAACAGATAGAGAAAAGATTCTTCTTGTTGGGGGTATTGGCCGTGAAGCACTAGCAAAAGCAGGAGCATTAGAGGTTTCTGGCATAATAACATCCAGGATTGATGATTCTGATCTTGAGTATGTTAATCGAAGCAATATCAAACTACCTCTTGTTTTAGTTTCTGAGGAGGTAGCAAAAGACTTAGTAAAGTGTGAGGGAGAATCTGTTTTAGTAGATGCTGATACTAGAACTATATTGGTTAAAAAATAGCAAACTATGAGAATAATAAGATTTTTTATTGTTATTTTTATCTCTGGACTCGTTGGGTATTATATAGGTATTAACAAGATTTCACTTGATTGGAAAAATTGGCAACCTCACATTCAAGTAGAAGGAAAAGAACCTCCTCCTGAATATCAGCAACTTGACTTTAGTAAATTTTGGACTGTTCTTGAGAAGCTGGAGAATAATTATTATGATAAGACAGCGATAAATCCTCAGAAATTATTAGATGGTGCGATCGCAGGGATGGTCAACAGTCTTGATGATCCCTACACTGTCTATCTTCCTCCACAGCAAAACTCTGATTTCAAACAAGGTTTGGCTGGACAATTCACCGGTATTGGTGCGGAGTTGGGGATGAAAGATAAGCAGATTATTATTGTTTCTCCAATTGACGGCAGTCCTGCACAGAAAGCAGGACTGAAAGCAGGGGATATTATTGGAAAGGTGAATGACGAATACACGGCTGGCTGGTCAGTAACTCAAGCAGTGGATAAGATTCGTGGTCCCAAAGGAACAAATGTCACACTGACAATTATCAGGAAAGGGGAATCTGATCCTAAAGTTATTACAATTACTCGTGATGTGATAACCATAAAAAGTGTAACTCATTGGGTAAAGCCAATAAAAGAAATCGACTCCATAAAAATCCAAAACACGCTCAAAGAAAATAAGGATAAAAAGATAGCCTATATCAGGCTTTCTCAGTTTGGAGATAATACTAATAAAGAGTGGCTGTCGCTGGCAAATGAGTTGAGTATGTTGATAAAACGAGATCCTAGCATTAAGGGAATAGTTCTTGATCTGCGCAATAATCCAGGAGGATACCTCAACGATGCAGTATTTATCGCATCTGAGTTTTTGAAAGCAGGAACGCCTGTTGTATTGCAAGATGATGGTCATGGCGGACAAGGAAAACTTGTTGTTGAAAGACAAGGTCTTATGCTTGATGTTCCTCTGGTAATTCTTATTAACAAAGGATCAGCATCAGCTAGCGAAATTCTTGCAGGCGCGATGCGGGATCATAATCGTGCAACTTTGGTTGGTGAGACTTCATTTGGAAAAGGGACAATACAAAATGCCGAAGAGCTAGGGGAAGGAGCAGGGTTACATGTCACCATCGCTAAATGGTTAACTCCAAAAGGAACTTGGGTACACAAAAAAGGATTAACGCCGGATGTGGTAGCTGAACTTAATCCTAAGGAACCAGAGCGGGATATACAGCTTGAAAAAGCAATTGAAGTTTTAGTACAATAACGCTTGCTACTATGAAAAAGCTTGTAGCTTTACTTGCAGTTCTTTTAATTCTCCTCGGGGTTGTAACTATTGCAAATAGATATATCCCCACATTACAAGAATTCTTAAGATCTTCTCAGAAAGAGAATTCATTTTTACAAGAATCCCAAACTTCAATTAAAGTTCTCCCACAAGAAGATGTTGTCATCAAAGTAGTAGAAGAAGTTGGACCATCAGTAGTCACTATTGCTGCACAATCAACACAGCAGCAATTATTGCCAGAAGATGATCCGTTTTCCATATTTGGCATTCCTTTTCCCAATCAACAGAGATCAGCTCCTGTTGAGCCACAGGACATAGGATCAGGTTTTATTGTTACCTCAGATGGATTAGTGGTGACGAATAAGCACGTGGTAAATAATCCTCAGCTTAAATACACTGTAATTGCTAATGGTGATAAAAGATACGATGTACAGAATATTTATCGAGATCCACTGAATGATATAGCAATACTAAAAATAAATCCTAGACAGCATCCAGGCACATCGCTTAAGCCAGTAAAGCTTGGTGATTCTTCAAAATTGAAGGTGGGACAGTTGGCGATTGCAATAGGGACTGCATTAGGTGAATTCCGCAACACGGTTACAACAGGAGTTATTTCAGGACTGGGAAGAGGAATAATTGCAGGCAGTGTTTTTGAAGGCTATATAGAGGAGTTGGATAATGTTATTCAGACTGATGCAGCGATAAATCCTGGCAACTCAGGAGGACCCCTGCTTAATTCTGCAGGAGAGGTAATTGGTGTGAATACAGCAGTATCTCAAGCAGGTCAGAATATTGGTTTTGCTCTTCCAATAAACACAATCAAAGAGTCGATACGCAATTTTAATGAGACAGGACAGTTTAACAGAGCATTTCTTGGTGTTTCGTATCGCATGATCTCTCGTGCAGCGGCTTTGCGAAATGATGTTCCAGAGGGAGCATATATAGAAACAGTAGTTGAGAATTCAGCTGCTGCTAAAGCAGGTATACAGCCAGGTGATATTATCACAAAAATTGATGGACAAGAACTAAGAGCGAATAAAAGAGAAATATCAACTATTATTTCAAAGAAAAAAGTAGGAGATACGATAACTCTTACTATTTATAGAGAAGATGAAGAAGGCAATGGAAGAATATTTGAACAGAAAGTTACTCTTGGACAAGCGCCAAATCAATAATTTTATATTATTCAATAAGTGCATAAAATGCATTTTTATATTCAACAAAAGAATACGTACCAAAAGCTAAAATACTATATTGCAAATAAAAATTTTATGTTATAATTGATCAATGACAGCAAGAAAAACCAAATTAGAAAAAACAGAAAAATCTTCAAAACTTTCACAAGCTTCTCGAAAAAAGACCCAAACAAAAACTCCTAGCACGCAAGCGGAAGAATCTGCACAGAAAATAACACAACCATTAAAAAAACTTCCATCTCTTAAAATTAAAAGATCATATCTTATTGGGGGAATTATCATAATTCTTCTTATTGGACTAGCAGTGTATTATAGAAGTTTATTTATTGTCGCAATGGTAAATGGACAACCAGTTTCTCGACTAGCATACATTCAAGAAATGGAAAAGATGTCAGGCAAACAAGCGCTGAATTCACTCATAACAAAGACGATTATTCTCCAGGAAGCACGAAAAAGGAATATATCAGTAACAAATCAAGAAATTGATCAAGAAATGAAGAAAATTGAGGACAATCTCTCCAAACAAGGACAGAAACTTGATACTATACTTCAACTTCAAGGAATGAACAGAGAATCTCTGCGTGAACAAGTTTATTTCCAAAAGCTCATTGAAAAGATGGTCGGTAAGGATATTAAAGTAAGCGATCAAGAAGTCAACGATTATATTGCATCTAATAAATCAACACTACCACAAGATATAAAAGAAGAAGATTTGAAGAAACAAGTACGAGAACAATTACGTCAACAGAAACTTAATGAGAAAGTCCAAACATGGATTAAAGATCTTCAGGAAAAAGCCAAAGTTACTTACTTCATTAATCAATAAATTCATTTTTCCAATAATCACCCTTGACAGCTTTACGGTTTTATAATGTATGATGTATATGAGAGTGCCTCTTCATTAATATTGATTATTCAATATGAAGGAAGAGAAAGGAGGTGGAGAAAATATGGCGAGGAAAACGAAAACATCACGTGTTAAAACTACATCAAAAAGAAAAAGTACGGGATATAGTAGATCATACTCTCACCATGAACAAAATTCGTTCTTGATTATTGTAGGTGGAGGATTTGTTATTATCGCAATGATATTTTTACTTATGAATGGCGGTCGTACAGCATACGATAAGGTCTCTGCAAAATCATCTCCAACTGTTGAAGAGTTAAGACAGAATGCAAAAATAGTAACTATGAGAAATCTCGAGTACGACAAGAATATTATAAACGTTAAGGTTGGAGAAACAGTAACATGGGTCAATGAAGATGCTGTCTCACATACAGCAACGGCAGATGATGGATCCTTTAATACTCAACTTCTTGCACAAGGAGAAAAGGCAAGTGTAACATTTACTAAAAAAGGATCCTATCCCTATCACTGCACAGTACATCCAAATATGAGAGGGACCGTGGTCGTAGAGTAGTAACAGACTGCCTGTGTTACTTACTCATTAGATGAATACCGCTGGGAGTAGAGTTGAGTAGGGAGCAGCTTAATCTGTGTTATTTTTGCTTTCTTCGATAAAAAACGAAGAAGTATTTTGTACGTGTCAAGGTCAAAAGTATACTCTAGATTTTTTTCGTTAAAAGCACCATACTCATTGGTGGTAATGTGCCCTACAATACACCATTTGTCAACAATAAAGTATTCTTCTCTTTCGCTTGAGTCATTTTTCTCTACAACAACAATGGGTCCTGAAAATGGCCATGTTTTTATTTTCGTTTTTGAAAATGCTTGAGAACATCTTAAATTATAGGAGAGAGGAGATTCCTTTTTTATGCAGGCACCTTTGCATTTTTTAAGATGATATCCAAAACAACAGGAATTTGTCTTCTCAATACCTAATAGTTTTGCGCAAAGATTGTATTCTTGAGCTATGCGAAGTAGGAAATCCTTTGCCTGTTTTTTTGAGGTAAAGAAGCCAACATAGAGATCAAGTTCATCAACAGAAGGACTTTGTACGTACTCCAGAGTGATATTAAGGAATCCTTCTTCATTTTTTTGCATTTTAACAGCGATCATTTTGCGCTTTTGTCTTAGTTTTCTGTTATAAAGCGGGAGAAGTTGTTTAATAAGCTGTGATTCAAGAAAAAGTGCTCCAAGCTCTCCTGCAGTAGGTATTGTTTCTATATTCTCAACTTGTTGAGCAATCTTCATTTCCAATGGAGAGTGAATATCAGATGAAAAATGAGAAAGTACTCTTTCTTTAATATTGATGCTTTTTCCAATATATAACGGAACTAAATTTTTTGTATTATTTATCTGTCGTAGTTTTTTATCTATTTGATTGTTTATGGTATGAGTGGACAGGCTATCAGGTGCTGATCCATAGAAAATATATACCCCTGGTCCTTCGGGAAGATTTTCAAGAGTTTTTTCATCAATTTTGGGAGGAAGAGAGGGCTTGCGTAATATTTGTTTTATTGTTTTTAGTAATACTTCTTGTGGATATGAGTTTTTGAGCGTTTTATAGAATTGAAAAATAGCATTTGCATCATCAAGTGCGCGATGCCGCCTCGCGCAGGGTATATTGAAACGTTTGATAATACTATCAAGATTGTGATTAGCAAATTCGGGGAAAAGTAAACGGGACAGTCTGACTGTACATAAATGTTTTGCTGTAAATACTTTATTTATTCGTTTGAACTCTGCTTTCAGAAAACCATAATCAAATCGTACATTATGCGCAATAAACACAGTATCCTCAAGAAGAGACAAAACTTCATCTGCAATTTCTCTAAATGTTGGAGAGTGTTCTATCTCTTCTGATGTAATTCCGGTAAGAAGTTCTATTTCTGGAGGAACATATCTTTGAGGGTTGACAAGGCTAGAATAAGTTTTAATTATCTGATCATTTTCTACACGTAGTATACCAATCTCAATGATTCGATCAAATCTCGATCTTGAACCTGTTGTCTCTATATCAACAAATGCCAATTTGTCAGGCAGCATAAGGACTTATCATCTTAACAAAAAATCTATATTTCAGCAATTTTTGTATTTAGTTGGTGAGAATTAATTTATATATTGTCTATTTTAGGGAAGTAAAAATTACAATTTGTAATTAAAAAGCAATTTGTTAAACTAAAGATGTGGACTCAATTTTTCTTGAAATTTCAGCTATTATTATTATTGCTTCAATTTTGAATATCACTTTTAGATATCTTAAACAGCCTACGATTCTGGCTTATATTATTACTGGTGTTTTTCTAGGCCCGCTAGGTTTCTTTCACCTTCAACATCAAGATTCATTGCAAACACTTGGTCAGCTTGGTATCACTTTCTTACTTTTTATGCTTGGATTGGAGCTTAAACTTAAAGAGCTTCGTTCAATAGGGCAGACTGCTATTGTTGCTGGAACAGTACAGATGTGCTTAACTTTTCTTCTTGGTTTGGGTTTGTCGCTACTGCTTGGTTTTTCAAGTCTTCTTAGTACTTACATAGCGATTGCACTTTCTTTTTCAAGCACGATTATTATCGTAAAGCTTCTCTCAGATAAAAAGGATATCAATAGTCTTCACGGAAAATTGGCATTAGGAATTCTTTTGATGCAGGATTTTTTTGCTGTCATGACTATTATTTTTCTAACAAGTATTTCAGGTGATTCATCAAAGTTTGTGTTGCAAATTCTTTTGGTGTTTTTAAAGTCCTTTGTTTTGTTCGGTTGGATAATTGTTCTAAGTAAGTATGTATTTCCAAAAGTTCTTCATAGTATTGCTCGCTCATCAGAATCTCTATTTCTTTTTAGTTTGGCATGGGTTTTTGCGTTAACTGCTGTAGTTACATCGCCTCTTATAGGATTTTCTATTGAGATTGGTGGATTTCTTGCAGGACTTGCTTTGGCAGAAAGTGTTGAAAATTATCAGATTGTCGCCCGTATGAAAGCTCTTCGTGATTTTTTTATAACAATTTTTTTCGTCATGCTGGGTCTTGAGATGACCTTTACCAACATCTCGTCTGTAATTCTGCCTGCTTTAATTTTTTCATTATTTGTAATAGTAATCAAGCCAGCCATTGTTATGTTAATAACCGGGACTATGGGTTTTAGAAAGCGGACATCATTTTTTGTAGGAACTAGCCTAGCTCAGATCTCGGAGTTTAGCCTTATTATTCTTTTTATTGGTAATCAAAAAGGCGTTATTCCCAATGAAGTTATAACACTATTTCTTATAGTAGCAATGATAACTTTTGTAGGATCAACATACCTTATCCAGAGTACGAATAAAATTTATCGCTATTTTAGTCATCATCTTTCCTTTCTTGAGTTGCGTCAGGGAAAACATCGAGATTTCTTTTCATCAAATGAACTTAATTCACTGGAGGATCATGTAATTATTGTGGGTGGGCATCAGATGGGACAAAGTATTATTCATGCGCTGAAAAATACAGGAGAAAAGATTTTGATCGTGGATTTTGATCCTGACATTGTTAAGAGGCTACAAGAGCAAGAACATAATGTTATCTTTGGAGATATATCAGATCCTGAGATTCAGGATCGTGTTGGTTTTGAAAAGGCAAAACTCGTTGTTTCAACTGTTCCTGATCTTGAAGATAATTTATTGCTGATAGAAGGTTTACTGCATAAGAATAGAAAAGCAACAATTGTAGTGATGGCGTATGAAGCAGAGGATGCAAAAGCTCTCTATAAAGCTGGAGCTGATTATGTTGTACTCCCTCATTTGGCAGGGGGACACCATCTTGCAAAAATTCTCATAAGTAATGACCATTTAGATATTCTTGAAAGATTTAAAGCGAGAGATATGGAATATTTACAGTGAATTTAGAATACTTGCAGAGAGTTTTCTCGCAGAGGGAATGCTAACTTTAGTAATTGGAAATTTGTCTAGTTGGATAAGTAACTTTATTCAGTTGTTTCTTCTTTTATAGTCTCATCAGTGGGATGTTCCTCCGGAATATCTCCATCAAGAATAGCAGCAAGATTGCCCCATGATTTACCTAGGCGATGATCTGTCATGCGATCTTGGGGGAAGTTATACGTTTTGATTTTTTCAGCTCGCATACCGCGTCCAACTTGAGTAGCTTTTAGGGAAGAGTATTCTTTTTGCTGTTTTTCAACAGCTTGTTCCCAAAGCCGTGCTCGAAGAAGTGTCATAGCAATTTCTCTATTTTGGGCTTGAGACCTTTCTGATTGAGAAGTAACAACAAGCCCTGTTGGTTTGTAGATCAGACGAACAGCCGTTGATACTTTATTAACATTTTGTCCACCATGACCTCCTGATCGGAATGCTTCAAATTCAATATCCTCAGGGTTAATGTGTAAATCTATATCTTGAAGTTCTGGTAGTACAGAAACAGTCACAGTTGATGTATGAATACGACCTTTTTTTTCTGTTTTGGGAACTCGCTGGACACGATGGACTCCAGCCTCGTACTTAAATGCATTAAATGCGCCTCGACCTGATATTTTTAAAACGTTTTCATCCAAGAACTCTGTTTTAAATCCTTTTTTTTCAGCGTATCTCATATACATTCTTAATAGTTCTTCAGCAAAAATATTTGCTTCCTCACCCCCTGCAGCTCCTTTTACTTCAAGAATTACGTTTCTATTATCTAAGTCATCCGATTTCTCTCCCTCTTGAGACTGTTTGAGACTTTCTTCAATAGCTTTTTTCTGTGCTTCCAAAGAAGAGAGTTCCTCTTTTGCAAGTTCTGCTAGTGAAGGATCTTGCAAAAGAGTTTTTGTTTCTTCTATTTTCTTCTCTAGTTCTTTTAGTTGTGTATATCGATAATCATTCATAGCCTTATTTTTCAGATTTATTGGTTAGATAATTAAAAAATTCACCTTTTAAACTTAGTTGATTGAAATTAAGATTATAATAGCAAATATACCTAATCACACGATTGGATGTTAAAAGATATAGGATACTCACACCTATTTGAGGGACATAAGCATTTCACGTAAAGTTTTTGGAGCTTCAGAAGCTTTTTTCTTTTCTTCCTGTTTTTTGACTTTGGTAATTTTATATGCTTGTGCAGTTTGTTGCTTTTGTTGGAATTTCTGGATACGAGATGCTGTATCAACAAACTTTTGCTCGCCTGTATAGAATGGATGACATTTATTGCAGAGTTCAACATGAATAATTTCCCGCGTTGAACCTATGGTAAAGCGATTACCACAGACACAGATGACTTGAGCATTATCGTAATATGTTGGATGAATTGTTGTTTTCATAGCGTATTAATTATATCTTATCCACCTATAATTGACAAGCGCTCATTATCCTCCTATAATTGCCCAAACTCTTTTGCCTGATCAAAAGTATATAATTATCTTGTAAAAAGTTTTTATGTCAGTTGAAAAATTCACAGAACATTCTATCTCAAATAGCAGCAGAGTAGAAGATCCCCATGAAGATGGTCTAATCACCCCAGAAGAAATCTATCACGATGAAGAAGCATTCGAGCTGTTAAGAAGAATAACCATGAGATTTATTCGCAGTATGGGAGGTCAAGGAACATTTTCACGAGAAGATATTGAAGATCTTTGCCAGCAAACTTTTGAAAAAGCATGGATCAATAGAGAATCTTTCTCAAGAGATAGAGGTACTTTTGTTACTTGGTTATTTCAGATTGCCCAAAATACTGCTATTGATGAAATTCGCAAAAGAAAGAGAAGACCCCAAACTGAAATAAGACAAGTTAATAATTATAGACACAACGTTGATGATAATTTTGATGATGTTGAGGATATACTTGCTGAGCGAGCAAGTGACACACCAACGCCTGAGGAGATTGTGATTGAAAGAGAGGAGACAGATTCTATACGCACTGCATTACTTGCTCTCCCAAATAGTCAAAGAGAGGCTATTGAGCTTAATTTTTTTGGGGAATTATCACAGAGAGAAATTGCTCAGAGGACTGGACAGCCATTGGGGACAGTAAAAACTAAGGTTAGATTAGGGCTAATAAAATTAAGGAATTCTCTTTCGGAGTCAGCTGATCGCCCTCAGTCAAACGGTTTGATTTTTAAACAAAACAATAAGAAGTAAGATCAACAATATTTCATTCGTTTTGAAAAGAGATAGTCGTTAATGGAGAAGACGAAAAATGCGTATTTACCTGTCATGATTGAGTCAACTTTGAACTTTAAACTATTCCTCAATGAGATAAAATCTGCTTGTTGTCATTTATGCATTCGAAGAAAATAATTGGCCAATCAACTGATAGCAATTGACAATAGTAATAGTAGAGTCCTATAATACGATCCATTTGAAGTTATTATGTCAATAGAACAAAAACCAATAAGAGAAATTCCCGAAGTCTATCCTCAAGGAGCAAAAGAAACTATCATTCTGCGAAAGCGCAACTCTCCTGGTTTATCTATGGAAAAAGTAAAGCCTTACTTTGCAAATTATCTTGATCATGAGATAACAATTCCTGAAATTGCAGAAAAGACTCAGATGTCAATAAATGCCGTAAAAAGTACTCTAGCCAGAGCCCGAAGAGCAGGTATTCTTCCTCCTGTTAGGGAAGAATCTATTAAAATTGCAAAGAGTAGGGCCCATTTAGGGCGTGGGAGACTGCAAAGGATGATTTTGCCAGATCTTCTGCAGGGAATTTCAACAAGAGAAGTTATGGAAAAATACAATCTATCCTATAGTCAAGTAAAGGGTGTAATTCGTGATGCGCGAAATAAAGGTATTTTACCTCGTCCAACACGTGAGGAAACTACTCAAAAACTAAGAATTAGCCATCTTGGTAAACCAAGTCCTAGAAAAGGCAAACGCACTTCTGCTGATGCCATCATCTCAAAATTATCAACAACCAAAGGAGAAGATTTATCAGAATCAGAGAAAGCATACTTGCGTGAGTTGGTAAAAGCACGTGAGGTAGTGGATACATTCAACCTACCTCGTTTGGAAAAGCTTTATCAGGAATACGGAAGAAAACTAAAAAAGGGTAAACAAGGGAGAAAATTAAATTTACTTGAGATGTTCTATGCTTCGATGGTAGCAAGTGGCAAAACTGACAGAGAGAATAAGCCTTTGTATCCTTCTATGTTGGATGCATTAATTCTTTATAACAGTAAATATAATCAACAGGTAGATTTGAGTGGATTCGTTGATGATATATATTTTTTGTTAGGTACTATAAACAACATGCTACCCGATTCAGATCAAAGGCTTATTTCTGAGGTGGATCAACTCTTTTCGCTCGTACCAGCGGAAACGATCGAAAAAAAATGGGATTTGTTAGCAGAGTCTTTTCTTCCTCTTTTTTTGCGTGGAGGTAAAGTGGAGGACATTGCTAATTTAACTGGATACCATTCTGCTTTAATAAGAAAAGCTATTGAGCGTTTAGACAAAAAGGGATTGCTTTCTCTTAAAGAAGAATGTATAGAAACAAATTTTCAAGGAGTACAAAAAGATAGCGCAACTGAAGACGATGAAGACTATTGTTTAGTAATGGCAAGACGTCTAATTTCTCAAGGATTCCTCTCAGACAATCTTTCATCATGGGAAGAATTACATAGACTCTACCGATCATATCAACGAAGCTTACCTTCATTCGTTGAACGTATCATCCTTGAAGTATTTCTTATGGCTAGAAAGCAAGCAAAAAATATGAATGACAGACGACTTCTTGAATCTTATATTAGTATTGGTGAAGAAGTGGATAAGGAATGGTTTGAGAATTCATCTCTTAATGAAGAGCAGTTTTTTATTACGAATCATTTAGTTTTAATACCAGAACCTCTTCAGAAATTATCAACTAAAAAAGAGAAAAACGTTGTCTTTTCTGCATTTTTAACAGAAGATGAGGTGTATGTCTCAGGAAGGCGGATTGCTTAATGCAGGCTTTTTTTGCAATTTCCAAAATGGATGATACTGAATACGCTTTTCTGCTATAAATATACCCGCAAAGACAAGAAGAGAGCCAATTATATAAGAAAGCGTTATCTGCTCGCCAAGAAGCGGTACAGCAATAATTATTGCAATTATAGGATCAATATAAAGAAAAATCCCCGTTTCGTTAACCTGGATATATTTAAGTGCAAAATTATAAAGAAGATAGCCGATAACTGAGGTGAAGACAGACGCAAAGAGGATTCCTAACATTGATTTAGTTGTCAGCTCATTAAATATTGATGATTGTTGAGATGATTCCCAGAGAAAAAATGGGAAAAAAATAATTGTAGCTATTGCGAATAAATAAAATGTCATCTTTGTTGTTGAAATATGCAAGTGGTATTCCTTAATAAGGAGTGTATAGACAACAAAAGATAGTGTAGCCATCACAAAAAGTAAATTGCCAATAATCGTTCCATCTAATCCTTTATCAAGTAAGGGTCGAAGAATAATAATCAGGACTCCAAATAAGCTAATTATTGTTCCTAGAAGCATTTTTTTCTTTATATGTTCTTTTAAGATGACAATTGATCCAACAATAAGAAATACCGGAGCAGAGGAGGCGATAATAGGTGCGTTTATACTTGAGGAGATGGTGAGTCCAAAAAGGAAAAGAGAGATATGAACAAAAAATCCAACAAATGATAATACAAAAAGTGTAATAAGTTCTTTTTTATTTATTTGCAGATTGTGAATAGTAAAAGGAAAAAGAAAAAGCGATGCTAGAAAAAAGCGAAGAAAAGCAAAGGAGAAGGGTCCAATATCAATTAGTGACCACTTAAAAATAGGAGAGCTTGCTCCCCAAATAATGTTCGTAACTATGATAGATAAGAGTGCAAGTTGAGCTTTTGAAAATCTCATTATTATATTGTTGCATTAATGCAGTCCCGTTTTCAAGAAAACAGAGGATTTTTGCTTGTAAGATTAAAATTCTGTTTGTATTGCTTGTGTAAGTTCTTGAACTGAAATTAGTTTTTGCTCTCGTTTCTTAAGATTTCTTAAAGTTACTTTATTTTCTTTCACCTCTTCAGGTCCGATGATTACAGCAAAGGGTATTCCTTTTTGGTCAGCATACTTGAGTTGTCGTTCCATTTTTGTTCCTGGTTCAAGATAAAACTCTGTGGGAATATCATTTGCTCTGAGTATATAGCTTATCTCAATTGAGTTATTAAGAAATTCTGGAGAAAATAGAGTCACAAGCACCTTAGTTGTTATTAAGTCTTTTGGAAAGAGATCAAGTGCTTCCATTGCTTCAACAATTCGGTCAAAGCCAAACGAAAATCCCACAGCTGGAATTTGTCTTCCTGCAAAGAGTCCAATCAAGTTATCGTATCTGCCGCCTCCACCGAGAGATCCAGCATTGTATTCAGGAATTTCAACCTCAATAATTAGTCCAGTGTAGTAATCAAGTCCTCGAGCTAAAGTTGGCAAAAATTCATATTTTTCGTTTGGCACACCAAGTATTTTAAGGTAGGAGAAAATTTCTTTTAAATTTTCAGTAGGTTGAATTTTTTCCACGCTTTCTAATATTTCTTGGGCTTCTTCTTCCTTAAAACCGACTTTTACCAATTCTTTTAATACGCCTTCATATCCAATTTTCTTTAGTTTATCGATTGATCTTATTATCAAAATAACTTTCTGAGGATCAATATCAAACGATGTTTTATAGGTGGATAAGTTCTTTCTGTCGTTTAATAATACTTTGAAATTTTTAAATCCTAATGCTTCATATGCATCGATAATAATTGTGATAATTTCCGCATCTGCAAGAGGTGATGAGGTAGCAACCGTATCAATATCACATTGAAGGAATTCTCTAAATCTTCCTTTTTGTGGATTCTCAGCTCGCCATACTGGCTGGATTTGGTAGCGTTTAAATGGGAGAGGAAGAGAATTTGCATATTGTGCTACCACACGAGCCAAAGGCACTGTCTGGTCATATCTCAATGCTACACGACGTCCACCTCGATCAGTGAAACGATACATGAGTCTGTCTCCTTCTTCTCCATATTTTCCTGACAAAATTTCATCGTATTCAAGAGCAGGTGTTTCGAGGGGTTCAAAACCATAGGACTCAAACACTTCTTTTAAAGTGTTAACAACATACTGTCTTTTTCTTGCGTCTTGCGGTAAGAAATCTCGAAATCCTTTTAGAGTTTGAATTAGTATATTTTTATTCATAGTCAATTATCGAAATTAGATTTATTTAATTTGAAGCATAATGGCTCTTTTCATTACCAAATACTATACTCGCATTATAGCTGATCTTTATTTAGTAGCAAAGTCTAAAATTACTCAAAGTTGTATAAGGGATGAAGATGAATTTGTTAATTTGATTAATTGGTTGTTTTGGATAGCAAATAAATCCTCAATTCGAACGCCAAATTTGCCAGGTAGATAAATCCCAGGTTCAATGGAGAAGACCATCCCATCAGTTAATTTATCTTCTGATGTGGGTGATAACGCTGGGGGTTCGTGGACTTCTATACCAATACCGTGTCCTAAGGAATGAGGAATTGAGGGATAGCCCATAGAGATAATATATTCTCGAGCGAATTTATCTAGACTTGCCGCTGAAATATAGTTGCTCTCTGTATCATATACTAACTTATGATACAATAGCTCGAGGACTTTTTTTTGTGCTACGAGGACGGTTTGATAAACAGTATTTTGTTCCTGCGTTGGTTTGCCAATAAAAAAGGTTCTTGTCATATCAGAGCAATAGTTGTTTATTCGAACTCCAAAATCAATCAAGATTATATCGTTCGTTTGAAGACGTGTATTATTAGTTTTATGATGGGGTATAGCACTATTTTCCCCAAAGCCAACAATTGTTGGAAATGATGGCTCACCACTGTTTTTGCGGATAAAGGTTTCAAGTTCAAAAGCTACATCTTTTTCTGTAATTCCAGGCTTGATATATTTCAGGATAAAGTTGAATGCTTCATCTCCAAGAGCACAGGCTTTATTAATCAGCTCAATCTCTTCTTTTGTTTTCTGCATTCGCAGTGTTTTAAGGGATAAAGATTTGAGGTGAATATTAAGAGTTTTTTGCAAATTTTGATACTCCATTAGTGTAAGATTGTCGCCTTCTATTCCTAGATTTTGAATATTTTTCTCTTTTAGCAGTTTAGCAAGTAACTTAGTGAAGGGATTTTTTTTATTAATCTCAAAAATCTGAAAATCTTTAACCAGTGTTTTTACTTCATCAAAATACAATGGATTAGTAAAAAGGTAACCTTCATCCATCGTTATTAAAAGATAGGCATCTCGTTCTTTATAAGAAAACCCAGAGTAGGAAGTGAGATAAATAATGTTGGGAAGTGATGAGATGAGAACTGCATCTGTATGATGTTTTTGCAAAAAGCGCCTTACTTTTAGTATTTTTGGATGACTTATTTGCTCTGTTCTTCTAGGAGAGTTTTTTTGCATATATATTGAGGATGTTTACATTTAAATTATTAATTAATCGTTAGATTAACGCAGTGGAGTTAATTTTTTACCACTTCCAGTGGATGGTACTGTTTCCTCTGATGTACTTTCGGGGATAATAATCTTGGGATTTTTAGGAAGAGTGGGGAAGTGTATTACTCTGGTTGCCACAATACGATTTTTTTCTTTGATATGAGGATATCCTACAACCACCACACGTTCTCCAGTTGATAGTCTTGAAAAACCTGAGCGTTCTGTCTGATCTTCTGCAAAAACACTCGTTTTTGTGACTCTCTCGATATCCACAAGGTACTGCTTGAGGTCTTCCGTTATAACAGTAATTGTAAAATCTTCATCATTCTTTTTGCTTAGAGTACCGCTAATAAAAAGAGGAAAAGTTGTTTTGGTAATGAAACGTGCAAGTATGCGTTGAGAATCCTTATTGTAAAGACCAATAACGCTCATTTTATCACCCTTTTTAATATCTGAGATACCAAAAGATTCTTTACTGTTGGCAGAAGAAAACTTAGTAATCTCATCAACATCCACTGTTCTTATTTTGCCATTGATATCGGCAAGTGTAATAATCATACCATTTACTTCTTGTACAGTACCGACGATTCCTCTTTTCTCTACCAATTTTAGTTGTGCAACGCGTGTAGCAATTTTTTCTTTTAGTTTGTTTATTTGGTTAGAAAGATTTTCAACTGTAGATTCAGTTGTGGGTTGGGCTGAGGGGGATGTTGGACTCACTGCGCCAGCAGGATAGACCCCTCCGATAAAAAATATTCCAATGATAATTAAAATTACAAAATTTTTCATTTAAAACTCCTCATTGGTAAAACTTACTGTTCTTGTCACTGTTTGCTCTTCTCCATTTGGGAAAATAGCAGTGATATAGATAATGTTGACATCATCTCCAATTGTATGCGTTACAGAAAAATCTCCATTTTTCGTTGTTTTGACGACTTGATCTTCGTTTTCAGAACTCACAATAATAGTTGAGTTTGGAAGTGTTGAACCTGAGACAGTGATTATCTTTCTATTTACAATCTCTTCATCTTTAGGAGTGTTAATTTTAAGATAATGATTTAATTGAGGTGTAGGTGAAGGAGGGGTTTGAATAGTAATAGCAGTAGTTTTCTCAGGTGGAACTTCTTTGGTAAGTTGGTAGATATAAAAAGCTCCTCCAGAGACTAAAAGTCCGATAAGAACAGCTATAAATGAAAGAATGATTTGTTCTGCCTTCATGACGCAGTTTTTTAATACGAGATCTTACTTTTTAACAATTTGTACGTCTGATAATAAGCCAAACAGCTTTTAATGTCAAGAAATTTTATTTCTGAAAATAAACGCTCAGAGATCTAGACAGAAACATTATCCTGTGATAGGATGAATTGATGGAAATTTCAGTTCAAGGTGCAGATTCATTAAAAGTTAGAGGAAAGCAATCGGCTTTTTATATCAACCCTCAGGATAAGACATCAGCATACAATGCTGTCATATTAATCGGTAATCCTGATAAATCTCGATTAAAAATAAAAGAAGATGTAGTAGTAATTGATGGTCCAGGAGAGTATGAAGCTGGAGGTATAAAGATAACAGGTATTAAGGCAGACGATGCTACTGTTTATAGTGTTTCTTTGGATGGTCTTGATCTAATAGTTGGAGAGTGTGCTGCTCTTGAGAAAGTACATCAAAAAATAAAAGAACATCATATAGCATTAATTCATGCATCTGAGGATCAGGATGCTTCTTTTACAACATCTCTTGCTACACATGCTTTGCTTTTTTATGGTCCTAAGGCACGATCTTTAATTGATCAACTTGCAAAACAAGAGAAAAAAGAGACATCCAAGTACCAAATTAGTGCTGAAAAACTTCCGCCAGAGACAGAAACTATCTTACTTGTTTAGATATTAATTACAACAGATATCACAAATTTGAAAGTGTTATAAATTTTTTGCAATTTTGCAAAAAGAGATCTATTTATTATGGCAGCTCTAAAAGTTCTTCCTCATAATGAAGAAGCAGAAAAAAGTGTTTTAGGAGCAATTTTTATTGATAAAGACGCTATTTCTGTAGTTTCAGAAATTCTTTCACCCTCATCATTTTACAATGATCTCCATTCATCGATTTACGAAGCAATGCTTGCATTATATGATGAGAGAAAGCCAATTGATCTTCTTACTGTAAGCTCATACCTTAAGAAGAAGAAAAAGGATAAAATTATTGATACTGCCTATATTACAGAGCTTATTGATAGCGTTCCCACTGCTGCAAATGTTGAGTATTATGCACAAATTGTAAAGGAGACAGCAACCAAACGGGCCTTAATTCATGTGGGGACAGCCATTGCAGAAATGGGATATGATGAGCAAAAAGAAGTAAAAGAAATATTAGACAAAGCAGAGTCAGAAATTTTTTCTATATCACAGGGAAATATAACTAGAGGGTTTATTGCAATTAAAGAAACGCTTGCTGAAAGTTTTGATAGAATTGATGAACTTCACAAGGGAGGAGACAAACTTCGGGGTATTAAGACGGGATTTACTGATCTTGACCGTCTACTTTCAGGATTACAGCGATCAAATCTTATAATTCTTGCAGCTCGTCCTGGACAAGGAAAAACTGCAATTACTTTAAATATTGCTCAGTATATTGCCACTGTTGAGAAAAGACCAGTTGCAATTTTTTCACTAGAAATGAGTAAAGAGGAGTTGGTAGATCGCTTTCTTGTTGCTCAAGCAGATGTTGATGCCTGGAGGCTTAAAACTGGTAATCTCTCAGAGGATGACTTTATCAGACTTTCAGAAGCAATGGGTCAACTAGCAGACGCTCCAATCTTTATTGATGATACACCTGGTCTTAATCTTTCTGAGATGAGAAGCAAGGCTCGCAGACTCCATATGGAACATAATATCGCTTTAATTATTGTTGATTATTTGCAACTTGTTGATCCCGGTCGAAAAGTTGAGAATCGTGTTCAAGAAGTCTCTATTGTGTCACAAGCACTCAAAAATCTCGCACGTGAACTCAACGTTCCAGTGCTTTCTGCATCTCAACTCTCACGTGCAGTGGAGCATAGAGGAGAAAAAAGACCTCAGCTTGCAGATTTACGTGAGTCTGGCGCAATCGAACAAGATGCAGATGTAGTGATGTTTTTATACCGGCCAGATGTTGATTTGGATGTATCAAAGCATGCAATTCCGACAAAATTGTTAATTGCTAAACATAGAAATGGTCCAACTGGTGAGATAGATTTACTTTTCCGTGGAGATAGGATACGATTTTATAATATTGAGAAAACGCATAAAGAAATATAAGTTTTTTATTAAAATTTAAATAAAAAATTCAATTTTCTCAATTAGGGAAGGGAGGTGAATAAATGGACAATAATAACAACAATAACAATCAAAATCCTATGAATATCCCAGGGGGAGGGATAGTTGGGGGAATGCAGCAACCCACAACTCCAAACCAACCAGCAACTCCAGAAGGAGGGATGAATGTACCCCAGCCACCTCCTGCAGCACCAAATGTCCCACCTCAAAATCCTTCTCAGATGCCACCGATGCAGGGTCCGACAACTCCAGTACCACCTGTATCAGAGGTACAGCCAGCGTCTTCCGTTTCTGAAACAATACCTTCGTCTAATCCTATGGGACAGCCGGAGACAGAAGGAGAAGGAAATCAGGGAAATCAAGGTGGTACCAATTTACCACCGATGGCTTAATAATCAAATTATTGAGCTTTTCAGATGGAACGAACACCTTGACAGTGTTCGTTCCATTTTATTAGGATAGAAAAGATTTAATGTTTGCCTCCAGTTTGATTACCTTTCGTGAAACTTTGGAAGCTGCACTCGTTGTAGGTATAATTCTCTCATTTCTCACTAGAACATCAAAACAAAGTTTCCAAAAATATGTTTGGTATGGAGTAGGAGGTGGGATAGTCGCTTCAGTCATTCTGGCAGTTATACTTCAGATATTTTTTGGTGGATTAGAAGGAAAACTTGAACAAATTTTTGAAGGAATTCTCATGTTTGTTACTTCAATACTTTTAACCACAATGATTCTTTGGATCCATAGACAAAAAGGGATTGCGAAAAGGCTTGAAAAAGGGACAGGAGAGTATATTAAAAGAGGATTTCCTTTAGGAATAAGTTTTCTCGTTTTTACATCAGTAATTAGAGAAGGTACTGAAACAGTTTTTTATTTGCAGGCACTTAGTTCTTTGGGTGCGACAAATCAAGTTGTAGGTTCTGTAGTAGGAATAATGAGTGCATTTTTTCTAAGTTTTTCTCTATTTAAATTTAGTTTGAAAATTAATCTACAGAGGTTATTGAAGATATCAGGTGCAATTCTCCTACTTTTTGCTGCTGGACTTATCTCACATGGAGTACATGAGTTTCAGGAAGCAGGATTACTGCCTATTTTTCATTTTGATCCTTTAATTAATATATCTCATGTCTTAGATAATACAAGTATTTTCGGGAGTATATTAAGAACACTTTTTGGATATACGGCAACGCCAACATTCCTTGAGATAGTAACGTATGGAGGTTATATATTGATTATTTTTATTCTTGAGGTTTGGACAGATAGAATCATGCTTTCTAAATCCGAAGAAAAATGAGAAAAATTATCCTTGCATCTTCTTCTTTGCAACGAAGAAATATTTTGGCAATCACAGGACTTCAGTTTGAGGTGGTCCCCAGTACTTATAAGGAGGATCATTCTTTAACCAGCGATCCAATAGAACTTGTAAAACTGCTGTCTAAGAAAAAAGGAGAAAATGTAGCCAGAAAGTATAAAGATGCAATTATCATTTCTGCTGATCAGGTGATTGTAAAAGATAATCAGATTTTCGGAAAGCCATATACCTCAAACAAAGCAATTAAAATGCTTAATAGTTTGAGTGGGGGAAAACATAGTGTTATTACAGCTTTTACTGTCCTGGATACATCCACAAATAGATCAGTAACAAGAGTAGTTACTTCTGATGTTTTTTTTAAGAAACTAACAGAAGATGAGATTAAGAATTATGTTCTTAAGGACAAACCATTAGATCATGCAGGAGGATATAAGATACAAAGTTTAGGTGCAGTATTGATTGAAAAGATTGAAGGAGATTATTTTAATATTGTTGGTTTACCGCTGTCAGCTCTTGTTGACGAACTAAAAAGTTTTGGTATTCAAATACTATAAAGATTTTGCTTGCGATCCTTCTACATGAACTTTTATTTTATTTTGCAGAAAGTCAAGCGCTACACTACTAACAAGTATTCCACTTGACTCTAGGCGTTCATTTAAATATTGTTGAATAGTTTGGTAAGGATGCGTAAGCTTATCTTGTGCGATTTCGATAGCGTTTGCTTTCTGAAGCAGCTCATCAACCCAAAAATTACTTCCTGTTATATCCAATAATGAGATAATTGGTTCTTTTTTTTGTTCTTGAGTAAGTTCAATTGCAAAATTAATCTTTCCAAGAGGTATGCTAATTGAGCCATCTATCCTAGCTGAATTTTCAGAAATTTTTATTTGATTAGAAGAAAGAGTAGCTGTAGAGAAGCTTTTGTCAGAAAGTTCTTTTTCTGCTATAACTTTCAGCAGTTTTTCTACCTCTGTTTCGGAAAGAGTTTCCTGATAGTAACCGTGTGTTTGAATTTCTTGCGTTGCCTTATTAAAAAAATATTTATCTAAGGAAAGATCACAATGGTCATTTTTGTTAATCTGTTCGATAGTTTGTGAATCTGTTTGGGACTCATTCACAGCATTAGAATCTCTGATGAGAGCAGCACTACTTGTCGTAAGAATAGCAGCTTTCAAAGCAATAGCTTTTAAGAAGTTGCGGCGAGTAATCTCAGTCGACGGCATAATAAATGCATCTATTGCTAATCCATTTCTGCCTGTGCTTTATATTTAGAGTCTACTTTAGATTTATTTTTTTATGTAGCCGAGGAGGGGATCGAACCCACATGATCTTGCGATCACACGCTCTTGAGGCGTGCGCGTCTGCCAATTCCGCCACTCGGCCAAGAGTTTATCCATATTATAACATGAAATAGCCTTTATTTTTTCTTTACCTAGTGTTACAATATGTCTATGATTTTTGAAATCTCTCATAATCTTCCAGATAAAATTTCCTCAGATATTGCAGTAGTATTTGCTTTTCAAGAAGAGAAAGAAAAACCAACATTTATAACTACTGCAGGTTTCTCACTTATTGATGAGGCATTGAAAGGTAAGCTTACCAGACTATGTGAAACAGAGATGTTTACCGGTGAGAAAGGAGAAACGGTGACGCTCTTTACGAATGGTCTTATTGTGCCTACACGCGTAGTTGTTATAGGGTTGGGTAAAAAATCTGAGTTTGTTCTGAATGATCTGAGAAAAGCTATTGGTAAATTTGCTATGTCTTATAAAGATAAGATTGATTCGGCCTCTTTTTCACTTCCTGATGAAACTGAGATCACATTTGAAACTATGTTGCACGCTGTTGTTGAATCTTTATTACTTGGAAGTTATGAATTCTTGAAGTATAAAACTACGAAGAAACCACGAAGAAAATTCGATACAGCTATTATAAGAGCAGATAGTACAATAGTTCTCCAAGACATCGAAAAAATTATTAACAAGGCTGAGCTTTATGCTAAAGCAACCATATTGGCTCGCGACTTAGTAAATGAACAATCTGCAGTAGTTACTCCAACTTATCTTGCAAATATAGCGAAAGATATCGCCAAAGCTTCACCTCAGATTACCTGTAAAATATTTGGCAAAGAAGAGGCTGAGAAACTTGGTATGGGAGCGTTTTTAGGAATTGCTCGTGCAGCTGAGACACCTCCGAAATTTATTTTTCTTGAGTATAAACCAAGAAGAGGAACAAAAAAGAAAAAGCTTGCTCTTGTAGGGAAAGGGATTACATTTGATAGTGGAGGAATAAATGTAAAGCCGGGAGAGCATATGCAAGATATGAAGATGGATATGGCAGGAGCCGCAACAGTTCTTGGTGTTTTTTCCGTCATTTCCGAGATAAAACCCCCATTCTCAGTTATTGGAGTAATTGCTGCAACACCAAATCTTATTTCTGGCAAAGGTATTGTTCCAGGAGATGTAGTAAAAGCAATGAATGGTAAGACAATTGAGGTACTTAATACAGATGCTGAGGGGAGAGTGACAATGGCCGATAGTCTCTCATACGCAGTCAAACAAGGTGCGACTGAAATTATAGATTTTGCAACACTTACAGGCGCATGTCTTATTGCTCTTGGAGATGAGATAGCAGGTCTTTTCTCCAATAACCGCGATCTTGCAGAAGCATATAAAGCATCTGCTTTTGAAGAAGGAGAAAAGGTATGGGAGCTTCCTTTGGAGAAGGACTATAAAGAACTCAATAAAAGCGAAGTTGCTGATATTGCCAATATCCCCAATACTAAGTATGCTGGTACAATTGCAGCAGCACTTTTCCTTCAAGAATTTATTAATGACACACCCTGGGTCCATCTGGATATCGCAGGACCTGCATTTGCTGCTAAACCTCATGCACTTGGTCCAAAAGGGGGTACAGGATTTGGAGTAAGGACAGTTCTTCATTTTCTAGAAGGGGGGAAGAATAAATGATATCAGTTACAGATTTACGAGCAGGAACAACTTACGAGGAAGATGGTCAACTTTATCAAGTACTAAGTTATGAGCATATCAAGATGGGCAGAGGAAGCGCTAATATCAAAGTTAAGGTTAAAAACCTTAAAAGTGGGGCTATTCTCGAAAGAAGTTATATTAGCGGAGCGCGAGTAAACGATGTTCAGGTAGTAAAACGAGATATGCAGTTTCTTTATAAAGACGAAACTTATGCCTATTTTATGCACCCTGAGACATTTGAACAAGTACAGATTGAATTAAAGAAGATCCCTGGGCATGAATATCTCAAAGAGGGAGAGTCGTTTTCAGTAAGCTTTCTTAATGATGAGCCATTAACAGTTACGCTCCCTCCAAAGATGGTATTTAAAGTTGTGGATACAGGTCCATCAATTAAGGGCAACTCAGCTACCAATGTTTTTAAGGATGCGATTTTAGAAAATGGTATCAAGACAAAAGTACCTCTTTTCATCAATATCGGAGATGCAGTCCGTATTGATACTCGTACGGGAAGCTACACAGAAAAAGCATAAATGAAGAATGTATTCTTAGCATTTGGTGATCGATCATTTCTCCTGCTGTGGATAGGAGAGGTGTTCACTCAGATTGCTTTTAATCTTTTCAATTTCTTTATTATTCTTCATGTTTACGAATTGACGAAGTCCAATACTGCCGTTTCAATGGCAGTTCTCTCTTTTACAATACCAGCAATTCTTTTCGGTATTCTTGCTGGAGTGTATGTAGATTGGTGGAATAAGAAAAAAGTTCTTCTTGTTACTAATATTATTAGAGCATTGCTTCTTCTTGTGCTTGCAATTTTTTCCCAAAATATACTCTTGGTTTATGGAATATCGTTTCTTGTTTCAGTTGTAACACAATTTTTTATACCAGCTGAAACTCCCATGATTCCTCTTGTAGTAAGGCCTCAATATCTTTTATCTGCAAATGCTTTATTTGGTCTTGGGCTCTATGGATCTATTCTTGTAGCATATATAATCTCTGGTCCAATTATTTTATTTTTAGGAGCAGAAAATATTCTTCTTTTTCTTTCTGTGCTTTTTCTCTTAGGTGCACTGTTTATTTCTTGGATACATTTTCATCCAAAAGAAAAAAATAATAAAAAAAATGTATTTTCTGAATCACGAAAGACTATTATTAATGAGATCAAGATAGCTTTTTCACAGATAAAAAACTCTCGCAAAATATCCCATGCAATTTTTCTTTTGGCAATTGCTCAGATCTTACTTCTTGTGCTTGCTGTAATAGCTCCTGGTTATGCTAGTCAGGTAGTCAGAATTCCAATTGAACAGTTTCCGATTTACTTTATTGCTCCTGCAGCTTTTGGTGTATTCGTTGGCGCGATTATTTTAGTTAATTATTTTTCTCATTTTTCAAAAGACAAAATTATGACTGGCGGCTTATTCCTTTCTGGATTTGCGATGTTTCTTCTTCCCTATGGATCAGATTTTTCATCAAAGCAGATAGTTAAATCTGTTAATATGTTTCTTCCTCATCTATTTGATGTAACAACACTTCATATTCTCATCTTTCTCGCATTTGTTTTAGGTCTTGCTAACTCCTTTGTATTCGTTCCATCTAATACTATCCTTCAGGAGGAGACAAGCGATGAGTTTAGAGGAAAATTGTATGGGGTATTAAATGCTTTTGTTGGAGTGCTTTCTTTTTTACCTATCCTTATAGTAGGTGGTCTCTCAGATCTTATTGGTGTTGATAAGGTAATTATTGGGATAGGAATAATTCTTTTAAGTATTGGAACATCTAGAATATTTTTTGATTATTAGTAAATATGCAACTTTTTTTTATTATTCTGCTTCTTTGTATGGTGATTTTCTTTTTTGGTCTTCACGTGTTGGCAAAGGATGACCTTTTACTTGTCCGGAAAAATATTACTCTTGAATCACTTTTTAATATTGCGTTTGTGATGCTTTTCGTTGGACTTTTTACTGCAAGATTGGTGTTTGCCCTGTCTAATCCCGATCCGGCATTCCTAAATCCACTCGTTTTTTTCCTTTTTCCCTATTTTCCTGGCTTATCGCTGGTGGGAGGGATTATCGGATCTATGGTCTTTCTTTTCTTTTATTCGCAGAGAAAAAGACTTCCTTTAGGAAAACTCTATGATTTTTTTTCTATGTCTTTTGCTGCCTCTCTTCCTTTTGGTTATTTGGGAGTTCAGTTATTAATTGGAATGGAGGATTATTTTTTAGGTATCTTTTTGCCTATTCTTTATCTTTTGATTTTGCTCTTTTTTGTAAAAATATTGCTTCCTCTTAATATACGAGGAGAAATAAAGGATGGAACTCTTGGATTTTTATTTATTGTTGTGTTTGCATTTTCCTCAATAATAATTAATGTTGTTCGTGCAGAAGACATTAATGCTGTGTGGTTGAACCTTGAAAATATTCTTCTTCTTGTATTATTTTTCTTCGCGTTAGCAATGGTACTTCTACTGGAGAAAGGAGGAATACGCGTTAAATTACAACTTCGAGAGAAATAGAAATATCATTTATGGATAAAGAACCTCAAATTATTTTTGAAGATAAATACATTCTCGTAATTAATAAACCTGCTGGTATGACTGTTAATCGTTCCGAGACAACACATAATGAAAATACTCTTCAGGATTGGGTAGAGAAGTATCTTGGTATAAAAGGTATGAAATCCTACTCGCATAAAGAGGAAGATTTTAGCAGTGAGGCGGAATTTATTAGCCGGTCAGGCATAGTGCATCGTATAGATAAAGAAACATCAGGTATTTTACTTGTTGCAAAAACTGTTGAGTCATTTAATTCGCTTCAAGCACAATTTAAAGCACGGACGGTAAAAAAAACATATTGTGCACTTGCGCATGGAAAAGTTGTCCCCAAAGAGGGAGAAATTAATGTACCTGTAGGCCGTTTGCCTTGGAATAGAAGACAGTTTGGAGTAGTGGCAGGAGGTAGAGAATCAAAAACTCTTTACAAGGTTATAGCATATTATCGATTACCCGATAAGGGAAGTAAGATTTTTTCTTTTTTAGAAGTTACTCCGGTTACTGGGAGAACCCACCAAATTCGAGTGCATTTTCAGTATCTAGGACATCCGCTTTTTGCTGATTTTCTTTACGCTGGTAGAAAGACGCAACGTGAGGACAGAAAACTGCTTTCACGCGTGTTTCTTCATGCTCTTAGAATCTCATTCCATCATCCGCTGACAAATGATCTTCTTAGTTTTGAGGCACCGCTTCCTTCTGAATTAACGCAAATACTGCAGCATTTGCAGAAAATAAATACTGATGGTAATGGTAGTGTATAATTAATTAAAAATCTTTTCAGGAGGTGATTCTCTATGGCAAAGGGATCAGGCTATTTTAAAGGTGAAAAAAAGAAACAAAAAAAAGAAAAAGAGAAAAATACAGGTAATCTGTCTGTAAATACTTATGTGCCGTTTTCTTTCCCTGAAGTAATTTCAAAAAAGAAAAAAACAGAATAAATTAAGGTTTTCTGCCCATGAGAAATAAAAGAGTTAATACTTCTAAAAATTCTTTACGTCTTCTTATAATTTTTTTGCTTGGTGTTTTTTTTCTTATCACAATTTCCGTTACTTATCGTTTTATTAAGTTGACACAAGAAAGTACTTTTGATGGCGACTATCTTTTTACACTTGCGTTTGTACAAGGTAAAGATCTAGATATTGTGGGCGTAAACGCTCAAGAGAAAAAGCTTTCGCATTTGCAGGTAAGAGGAATAAAAGATATATCAGAAGCCAAACAGCAGTTGGGTATTTTCATTGATGGTCAAATCAATCTCTCGCAAGCGTTTCAAGGAGCAGAAAAGGTGGATTCCTATTTATCAGATGCATTATTGAAAAAGCGCACTGTATCATCAAGCACGCTTACATTTTATGATCTTATACGTCTTCTGTTGGTAGTAAAAGGAATTCCTAAAACTAACATTTCTCAGAAAGCACTTCATTTTCCTCAAGATGAAGAAAAAATAGACAGCGTTACGCGCTCTCTTTTTGTTGACCCCAGAATTGTAGAGGATGACGTTACAATTGAAATTCGCAATGGGACAGCTATTCCCGGGGTGGGGAAGCGTTTAGAGAGGGCAATTACAACACTGGGAGGTACAGTGATTTCGGTGAGTAATGCAGATGAAGTTGTAACAACATCCAAAATTGAATTTAAAGAAGAAAAAAATAATAAAAATACACTAAAGAGATTACAGCGACTTCTATCAGTACCTGCAGTTCCACTTTCGTCCCCAGCACTCTCTGATATAATTATCACAGTGGGAAAGGATAGGGTAAAAGATATTAATTACTAATATGTTTTGGATGATTGTTCTGATTATTGCACTGGTGTCAGTTATTTTGGCTTTAAGATCTCTTAAAAATATTACAAAAATAGATGAAGTAAAAGAAGTAAAAAGGGAGTTAAAAAAGGGTAAGGTAATTTTCCGTAATCAATCTTCTGATCCACTATCTTCATCATAATTATCACCCTCAAAAGTTTTTTGTTTTAGGAATAAGCGTGTTTTATCAATAGAGGGAAATGAGGGTTGATTTTTAAATCTTGCAACTCTCTTAACCTCACGAATAAAAATAGTAACTTTATTATTATCAACAGATTTAACATACGCATCGTATTGATTTCCCCCTTTAATAAATCGTATGAGACGGTGTCCAACATCATCAGGCAACATTCCAATATACTGTTTGTTTTGGTCAAGCATAAATATCTTCATGCGTTTGATACAAATAGTAAGAGGTTCTCCAGATCTAAGAAGAGTAAGTATTTTTTTGTCAGCTACATTTAGAAGATCAAGTACTTTTGTTTTACCTGGTTCCTCAATGAAAAGGTTAGTAAGGTTAGGATAAAAAACGTGTATTCTGTTATTGGTATTGGGGGAAGTGTAAGCATTGAGACGTTTTAGATTGCGAAGGGCAATAGGATTTTGTGTGTCAAGCTCGAGGACTTTTTGATAGATCGCTTTTGCTTCTTCAATATTACCTGCACTAGACAGAGCATATGCTAATCTATTAAGAGTATCTATGTCGTTTGGATTTTCTTCAAGGAGGGATTGATTTAGAAGAATTGCGTTTTCCCAATCTCCCATTAGGGCAGTTTGTATAGCTTGCGCTTTTAAGGGTGTCATGTGGGTTAATCCTTTATATCAGATTTAAAATGAAATTCTACTTAAGTTTGTTGCAAAAGTCAATAGAGAAGAGGTATAATTATAACATCACGAGTACTATAGGTACACAAGTACCACGGGGAAATTAACGCTCGTGGTACCCGTGATACTTTTGATACTTTAGTACTTTTTTAATGTTTTTAAAAAATATGAGTGGACATTCAAAGTGGTCAACAATCAAAAGACAGAAAGGTGCAAATGATGCTAAAAGAGGACAACTCTTTACCAAACTCTCCAATGCTATTACTTTAGCAGTAAAAGAGGGCGGAGGGGTATCTGATCCTAATGGAAATCCAAGACTTCGATTAGCTATCGATGCGGCACGTAGTGCAAATATGCCAAAAGAAAACATTGAACGTGCTATAGAAAGAGCATTAGGGAAGACAGCAAGTGAGGTTACAGAAGTAATTTATGAAGGGTTTGGACCAGGAGGCTTCAGTGTGATGATTGAGGCTATTACCGATAATAAGCAGCGAACAACACCTGAGATTAAAAGTATTTTTGATAAAAACGGTGGTAGTCTAGGTGTGCCAGGAAGTGTAAGTTATCAATTTGCACAAAAAGGGCAAATAATAATAGGAAAAAACGGAAAATCTCTTGATGAAATCTTCTTACTCGCAGCAGACGCAGGAGCCCAAGATGTAGAGGAGACAGAAGAGGAGATTATTATCTATACCGCACCAGAGACTCTCTCCCAAGTCAGAGATGCTTTTCAGCAAGCAGGTATTACTATTCTAAGTGCGGAGCTTATTAGAAGACCTATAGTATATACGCCAATTACTGATCCTGCAATCATTGAGAAGATAGATTCTTTCATTGAAAAATTAGAGAGCTTAGATGATGTTCAAAAAGTATATACTAACTATGATATCTCCGAAATAAGAAGAGAGTAGTTAGATTTAGTAAAAAAGAGTAAACAAATTTGTTCATGACAGATATAAAAAGAGGAATCTTTAATCTTCTTAATAAGAAGGGAGGTTCCCCATCTCCACAAAATAAGAGAGATAAAAAAACTCTAATTATCTCAATAGATAAAAGAAAAAAATTTGTTATTGGTGTAGCTCTTTTAAGCGGAATTCTTTTTATTACTGAGCTTCAATTCGGGAAATCTGGATTTATTATTGCAGCATTTCTTTCTTTTCTAACTAATGTATTTCTTTATTGGGCAATAAGACATGATTTAAAGGAAAATTTTTCCCTTAATGTTTTCATCTTACCATTCTTTTATAGTCTAGCTTTTGCACTTTTCTATTTTCTTATCCCAGCACGGCTTCTTTTTAGGCTTGCTTTAACAAGCTTTTATGCATTTGGTTTATATTCTCTTTTTTTAAGTCAAAACATTTTTACTGTTTCTGCAATTCGAACTATTGCTCTTTTATCAGGAGCGCGAATTGTTTCATTTGTTCTTACGCTTCTTTCGATTTTCTTTTTGACTAATATAGTCTATACTCTTCATCTGCATATTTTTCCGACAATAGTTTTGATAGCGCTATATTCATATCCCTTAGTGTATCAATCGTTGTGGACCTACGTGCTTCAAAAAACAGAAGAACATCCTCTTATTCTTTGGTCAGGTATAATAACGCTCTGTTTGATAGAGGTGGCCTCTGCGCTTTGGTTTTGGCCGACAAGCCCGACAGTTATTGCCTTATTCATTACCGGGTTTTTCTATACTCTTGTAGGTCTTTCTCATGTGTGGTTGGAGAAGAGGCTTTTTAGAGGTGTATTGTGGGAATATGTATGGGTAGGGGTTGCTGTATTTTTTACTTTGTTAGTATTTACTTCATGGGGAAAGTAAAAATGTTACCGTAATTAGAGAGTAGAGAAGTCCTATAATAATAAAATATCAGTGATATAGTTTGATATAGTTGAGTATTGTGACGAAAAAAAATACGAAAATCAATAATTTTTGAGGCTAAAATTGAAGAAAAGATTGATATATCAATCTAAATATAAATATTAAGAGGCTTATATAGGATTGCATAGTGTAGAAGTTAGTTTTCACAGACAAGGTAGGCCAAAGATCGAAAAAAAGTAATAGTGGTCGCAATATAACACCCGACTTTTCACAGAAATGATTGCTTAGAGTCAGAAGAGTGGTAGAAGATGGAAGCTCTTTTACTTTATTTACAAAGATTTTCTGCACACATATACATTTATAAATTTGTCGCCAAAGTAACTTTTAACATCACTTCTCTGTACGTTGGAGAAGCAAAACTATTACGTCGTACAATAATACTTTTACGACGTATATAAGCAATGATCAAGGGGAGGGATATGTTCTAACAAATTTTTTTTTATTATTTTACTTTTGTTCTCCATCAGATATTGCCAGCAAACGTGCTCTCTTTTTAGCTAAATACATTGTGAAAAATGCTGTCATTTTTGCTATAGGATTAATATACGTTTTCATAATATAATTTGAAGCTAAAATTGGTGGAAACACTCTCCTCCAATTTTTTGTCATAGAGTAGTAACGTCTTGAAAAGTGAAACTTTAAACCATACCTCATATTTCTCAAAAGATATATAAATAATCATCTTCTTTATTTCAGAGGCCTTGTAGGTCATTACATGACCTTAAGTTTAGTGTGGCTTTAACTATTTACTGATGATGTTTGTGGCTGATCTTTAATAACAGTACCGAAGTTTGCTGAGAGACAAAAAGGCATCTCAGAGTCAGAAATCTTATTGCCATACAAATCTGAAAAATAATATTTTTTAACTCCATCCTGTAATTCTTCATTGACTATTGCATACCATATACCATGTGGAACGTTTTCAGCGCTGTTGGCAACGTAAGTGCTGCCAAGGTGTGAAAATCCCGGATCGTATTCGCCGCCAATAATTCTCACAACTTTATACCTATTGGACGGATTGATTTTTTGAAGATCAGCAACGGTTAGTTCAATAGGGTCATTATTTGCACTTGGACCGCGTCGCACAATAATCTCCCCTTTTATATCAGAAAGCTCCATAACTTCCACATCAGGAATATCAGTTACAGTTAATTCGCCGTTTTCTGTGTCCGCTACGAATTCAAATCCTTCCCTTTTAAGGTGTTGAAAACTGATCTGAGGGTTAATAGGAGCATCTATAGTCTGCAGATGAAAAGATTCAAAAGACTTTGTTGATTGGGTTACATTGGGCTGCTCTCTTTCTCTCTTACGTAAAAGAGCGAGCAATCCTGCTAATGCAGTCGTAAAAAATGCTCTGCGTGTGATTTTCCCTAAATTAGCATCAACAACGGCGTCACTTATCTTTTGTTCTAGAGAAGGTTTGAGGCCTTCATTTTGTGGCCCTCTAGTTTTAGAATATTTTTGTATTTCTGATTCTGGAGTTATATTGTTTTCTGACATTACATTCAACTATAGAGAAAGTATAGTATTGTGTCAATGATAATAAATAGAGACAGAGTTAAACTACCTAAGACTAGGGCTTTTGAAAGATCTTATTCTGTTTTGATAAGTGTATTCCAGTCATTAGCAAATCTTTCTAATCCTTTTTCTGTCAGCGGATGATAGATATTTAAGATGCCTGTTGCAAGCGCGTGCATAAATGCATCCAGAGAATCGATTTTTTTTATCTCATCAGGTACATTCCATAATTGAGAAATTTTTAGTACATTTGTGTGTTCTATAGTAATCTCTTTTTTAGCAAACCAGGCATTATAAACTGTTGCTGGTGCTGTTACTAGTTCGCTGCCTAGTCTAATACTTTCTGATAAATGATGAGTATTGCGGATCGAAGCTGCGAGCATCCATAGATTTGGCTGAAGCTGATTTTTCAACTCTATACCGTTCTTTAAAAGTGAAAGACCATCTTCACCTATATCATCAAGTCTGCCTATAAATGGAGAGACAAACGATGGCCATACGCCTTGTACGCCATATTCTTTTTGTACTAAATTTTCATGTATACATATAGCAACAATTTGTTGTTGTGAGAACACGAGGGTATTGTTTATAGGAATATGCTTCTTACGAAGCTCTGTTCGAGCTTTAAAACCTTCAATTGTTGTGGGAAGTTTGATCACTACTCTTTCGTGCCAGCGGGCAATTTTTTCTCCTTGAGAAATCATCTCATCAGCAGTGGTATTAGAGTCTGCATAGACTTCAACAGAGAGAGCACCTGGTACAATATCAAGTATTTGCAAAGCGATGTCTTTTTGTAGATCAAAAGCTTCTTTTCTTGTTAGCTTTCTTCCTTGTAGTGCCAGTTTTTTGGCAATAAGGGATGGATTGGTTGTTCCGCCCCAGATTTCTTGATTATTATCCTTGGCAATTTTGGCAATTATTTTATACTCTTCAGGATTACCTGAATCGAGTATCAATCGGGTCATTTGATATCATTGTAGCAAGCGCTACAGCTTTTACAACCTGGGAAGTTCTCCTTATTGCATTATTTTGTAATCCTAAGATAGGATAGAGGTAATGGAACATAAAGATACACAGCCTATAATTAGGCAAGATCCAAGTTCAAAAGATGAGGATGTATCTTTTTCTAAAATAGATAGTAATCATGCTTCTTTTTCGCAAGATAGAACATTCTCTTTAAATCATTTTGATAATGAACTTTCGTCACTTCGGCTCAATCCTCAAGAAATTTCTACTCTTAGAGGAGCACGTGTAAGTCTGCGAGAGGGACGAGGGAGAGAATACGAGGATTTAGTGAATCCTTATGCAAAGATACATTATCTATATGGGTCAGTTGACTCAACATCTGATTCACACGAGGAGATATCAAAGATTGAACATGATATTGATGAACACAGAGTGATTGGTAGAAGAGAACATTATCGCTGGAATCCAGCAATTGCTGAGGCAATTAAGAGAGAAAAACCTTCTGTTCTTGCTATTCGCGGACTTTCTCCTGATGCATCGCTTGCTGAGTTTATCTACAATCTTCCAGATAGTCCAGGATCGCTAAGAGATGACGTAGGTAAAGATCTAATTGTTATAGGGACTGATTTCACTAAAGATTTAGGAAATGATGAGCGTTTTAAAAAAGCTTTTATGCAGTTTCGTGAAGGATTATCTTTTGATTGGGATGATCCAAGACACGAATACTGGAGGACAAAATTTGAAAATCTTATTAAAGGACCTGGCTCTCCTCAACTTATTTGGGGTATTGCGAAATGGGGATACCGTATCTTGCGATTTAAATCTCTTCCTTTTATTCCTCCTCTTCCTTTTTTGGGAAAAGAAATAGCCAAACGTGCACACCTTCGAATGCCTGCAGAGGCTACGCATTTCTCACATCGAGTCGGACATCTTTTTTTCCCTACTCACGATCTTGATTTTCAGCATTCGCTAATGGGAGTGAAAATAAGAGAAGCCCAAGAGTACTTAGCAAGAAGAAATCTTCTTCAGGGAAAAACATTTGCGCTTATTCCCTTACATGAGGCCAAAACACAACATTTATTAAATAACCTTGAAAAACAAGAGGAAATTTTAAGAATGCGTTTTACTGAATTTTTTTCTCAGCTAAAATTGCAAGCTGAACAAGATGGGATAACACTTGCTCCTGCATATATAGATTTTATTTGCAACATGCTCATTTCTGTAACAGGAAGAATATCCATAAAACAGATTCTACCAATGGATGAGTCGGTTTCTGTTGGGACAGCACAGAAAAATATAGTTGATTTGTTGCAGAATGATGACGTATATAGTTCAACAATAACTGATTTAATCTCTCAAGCACGAGATACAGTTTTTCATCAAGATGTAGATAAAAATAATCTAGAATAAATCTGTTCTTCTATATTTTATGCGTCGCACATTGTTGACTTCTCTACTCTATTTTTAGTACAGTGGTTATATGTCCACATACTTACCCGATTTGATAAATCAATTTCTTGAATATTTAGAGATAGAGAAAAATTCCTCAAAATTAACAATTCGTGATTATCGTCACTATCTTGAAAATTTTGCCCAGTGGTTTCAGAAGACCTATCCTGAAAAGTCAATTCAAGATCTTAATCTCGATATGGTAAGAAGATATCGCGTTTTTCTTTCTAACAAAACTGATCATAAGGGTCAAACACTCAAAAAAGTGACACAGAATTACTACGTAATTGCCTTGAGATCTTTCCTTCGTTATCTTATCAAACATGATATTAAGACACTCGAACCCTCAAAAATTGATCTTCCCAAAACTGAAAGTAGAAGCCTTAAATTTCTTGAAAGAGAGCAAGTTGATCGTTTGGTAACAATGGCAGATACTTCAAAAATAGATGGGTTGAGAGATCGCGCTATCATGGAACTTCTCTTCTCAACAGGTCTTCGTGTTTCTGAACTTGTAAAGCTTAATCACGATCAGATTAATCTTGAACGTCGTGAATTTGGCGTTATAGGCAAAGGGGGTCGCTCGAGAATAGTTTTTATATCAGAAAGAGCTGCTGAGTGGTTGAGTCGGTATTTGTCTGAACGCTCAGATAACTATAAGCCTCTATTTATTCGTTATTCTGGACGGGAAGATCCATCTGATAATGGTGAGAAAATGAGGCTCACACCTAGAAGTGTTGAACGCATGATTAAAAAGTATGTTAGATTAGCTAGGCTTCCTGTAGATGCAACTGTTCATACATTAAGGCATTCTTTTGCTACAGATCTTCTGACAAATGGAGCGGATATTAGATCTGTTCAAGAGATGCTTGGACATAAAAATATTGCTACAACACAAATCTACACACATATTACCAATAAAAAATTGAGAGAAATACATAATTCTTTTCATAGTGGAAATCGCAGATCTTCTTAATCAGCTGCAACGAGATTAAGTGTTTTATTTTTTAAGGATGGATAGTATGGGACTTGTCCTATTTTTGCTTCATGAATTGGTACCCACCCTCGAATAACAAGAGCTTCTGAAGGATAGTCATATTCTTTATTTTTTATAAAAGAGATAAGATTTTTGGCTCGAGTTATTTCACAAGCATTGATACCGCATTTCTGTAAACCCTCAAGCTCATCAAGTGTATTGTAAGTAACAATATCAGACCAAAGATCAGCAATTTTGAGCTTGCCATTTTCTGTAATGACCAATCTTCTCATTGTTTGGACTTGCCCTTTATCGTGATCTATAAGAGAAAGCATAGCTCCTCCTCGCAAGGAAGAAACGTAAGGGTTACTATCCATGAGTTCTTGTCCTATGAATAAACGTTCGCATGCAGAAAATGCTTCTATCGCTTCATTGGGTAATCCACGCTGTGCTTCATCTATATAAAATGCCGCATCTATGAGTGGGTGTAGATGTTGTATATTATATCGATCGGCGAATGCATGAAGAGGCTGTCTAAGTTCATGTGGATGATAAGGACCATTGGCTAGGAGCATTACCCACTCCTGCAACTGTTCTAGGCTTTTGAGAGCTTGGTATTCTAAGGACAGTTTTGGTATTTCAACATGATCTTTCTCTAAGAGCATACTTTAAAATAAGTATTTTAGATCATAATTGATGAGATAACTTGACAATAACTTGACAAATCAGTCTCTTTACAGAGTCTCGTATGAGATGCTTACTGTCACTCGGATGACATTTTCTCCAGGTTGAAGTTTAGTTGAAGTATCCATCCCACCTCTACCTTCTGAACTGATAGCGGTTTGATACATTATCGGACTAGGTTCTGGATTAACATTGACGCTAATCACTCGTCCAATCTTTAATCCTACTTCTCTACTTAATTCTTGTGCTTTTTCTTTAGCATCTTTTATAGCCTTTGCTCTCGCTTCTTTTTCTAGTCTTTCTCGATCAGCATCCGATAAAACAAACGTGACTCCATTCACTATATTAGCGCCATTTTTGGTTGCAACGTCAACTGCCTGATTTGCTTTTGATGCATCGTCTAGTTGCACTTCAAGTAAAGCATTTACTGTATATCCCGTTGTTTGTTGTGTCTCCTTCGTGTAGTCAATATTAGGACTTACATTGTAATTTATTGTTTTAATCTTTTTGTCACTAATTCCGAGTCTTTTAAGTTCATTTATTATTTTGTTAATTGATGCATTGACTTTGTTTTGTGCCTGTTCAACTGTTGCTGCTGTTTCTATCACGCCGACGGTAAATTGCGCTGTTTTGGGTATTCCTGTTGCCTCCCCTACCCCATCAACAGTAAAAAGATCATTTTTTGTTGTCTGTATGCTATTTACAGCTAATGGAATTGGACCAAATAGTTTAGTAAGTATAAAGAATGAAGTGATTGCTATTAAGATATTCAGAGCAGGAACTTTCAGTTGATTAAGAAAAGAGGACATAAAACAATTGTAGAGTATTTATTTCTTTTGTCAACGTGTTAGAAATTGTAGAGGTTTCACCTCTAAAAAGATTGTTAATTAAATATAAATGTTATTTTTATTTCTCTATTTGGATTAGAGGTTTCACCTCTATTTAGGCAAGTTTTAAAAATTTTATCTTCTAAAAATGTCCCGTCTTTGAGTATGGAATGAAAGATTTGTTTTAATTGACTCTATGTTTTTTGGATTTGGATTATAATATTGCTGGTATGCATCAAGCCATCTGCTATGTAAGTTCATCAACTCTTCACTTCTTTGGAACTGACTATTTCTGCGAGCCCATCTTATATCTGCAGGAAGAAATATCCTAAGTTGCCGTTCTTCTACTTGCTGTGCTCCTTCTTTGGTAAAAGCTCCTACACGATTATTTTCAAGATCTACTCCTGCAAACTCCAAAAGTGACGAAAATTGAAGGCTACTTTCCCCATTATAAATTCTTCTTGCTTCATTTATGAGATATTCGTGAAAAAATGGTGTTGTGGGCATGGAGGTAATAAGGCACTTCAACGTATTAATCTTTTGATTATGAAGTAATTTAGATTCCTCAGTGATATTGTTTGATTTGTGTAACTGAGTATAGCAATCCAGTTCCTGGCAGAGGTTACTGAATTGTTTTGCCTGATATAGAGGAGTTGAGATAAGATCAAAATTAATTTCATTATTGTTTGAAGAATTGGAAGATGATAAGGAAGGACCATCATCTTTTTTTTTTATTAATATCTCTAGTCTTTCAGGCATAAAAAAAACCAGGATTGCTCCTGGAATTCTAGTCTAACGATAACAGATGAAAATGTCAATGATAACTTTAATGCTGTTTTGCAGCCTCTACTAGATTGTAAAGTAACATAGCTACATTTACAGGTCCTACTCCTTTGGGAACGGGAGTAAAATAACTTGCTTTCTCTTCGACAAGCTTTTCTTCATAATCAGCATGCATTTTGCCTTTTTCCTGATGCATTCCAACACCTATTAAAATTGCTCCTTTTTTGATAAATTCTGGTTGTATAACTCCCCTCCTCCCTACTGCGCTTATTATAATATCGGCATTTTTTAATATATTTTCTTTATTTTTTGTTTTACTATCAATAACCGTAAATGGAATACCTAATTTTGTAAAGTACTGCATAATTGGTCTGCCAGCAGTTTTTCCTTTTCCAACAAGAACAATTTTTTTATTTTTAATCCAAACGTCAAAAGATTCGTGAAAATCTTCCTTCTTTCTGATTTCCTCAAGAATTAGATGTACTGCCAACGCAACAGGAGGTGAGAAATCAGAGTCATGTCTAAACCCATCAACATCTTTATGAGCGGAAATACTATAGGTGATTATATTGTCATCAATATGAGGTGGAAGTGGTCTTTGAACAATAATTCCATGAATATTTGGATCTTCATTCAAGTGAGAAATATATGCAAGAAGTTCTTCCTGTGAAATATTTTCTTGAAATCTATATACAGAGATCCTCGCTCCAATTGATGATGTCTTAAGTTCTTTCTGTCTTACATATAGTAATGATGCTGGATCGTTGCCAACTAGAATCACTGCAAGATGTGGAGTCACTCCCTGATGCTTCAGCAATTCAACTTCTTTTTTTAAAGACTCGAGTATGGATTTGGCAATCTCTTGCCCGTTTATTTTCATATCTTTAGTTTAGTAGTTTAATTGAAGAGAAACAACTAAAATATTATAGGATATCTATCTTTTAAACACAATATTATTAGGACTTTTCAACAGGGGTAGCAGCGGCAATGCCATCATTGGCATCAGAAAACCTCATGAGTATAACTCCTTGTGTATCTCGATGAAGTCTGGGAATAGATGCAAGCTCAAGCTTCACTACCTGACCTTTCTTGGAGGTTATTATCAACTCTTCGCAATCTTTGGGAACAATTTGTGATACCACAACAAGACCTGTTTTCTCTGTAACCTTTGCGACCTTTACACCTTGTCCTCCTCTTTCTTGTCGTGGGAATTGCGATACAAAGGTCTTTTTTCCCAGTCCATTTTCCATAATTGTTAGAAGTTCAGCTGTGTTATCATCTTTATTGATTACATCCATACTAATGACTTCATCACCTGGAGCAAGCTTTATGCCTCTGACACCTGTTGTTGCTCTACCAAGTGGCCGAACTGAGGTTTCAGAAAATCTAATGGCTTTTCCTTGACGAGTTACGATCAAGACATCATCAACTCCGGTTGAGATATTACTCCATACAAGTTCATCTCCGTTTTCCAGTTTGATAGCAATCATCCCATTTCGTCGAATACTCTCAAACTCAGAAAGAGAGGTCTTTTTCACAGTTCCTTTGCGTGTCGTAAGGAAAACAAACCCTTTCTCATCCTTTTTTACGATTACGAAAGACTCAACTTTTTCACCTTGTTCGACATTTAAAAGATTAACTATTGCTGTTCCTTTACTCATACGACTGCTTTCTGCGATCTCATATGCTTTTAGTTGATATACTTTTCCCTTATTGGTGAAGAAGAGGATGTTATCGTGTGTCATTGCTGAGCGAATGTGTGAAATAGCATCTTCTTCTTTGGTTATCATTCCACGAATACCTTTTCCTCCTCGATGTTGAGTATGGAAGCTATTCATTGACTGTCTTTTGATATAGCCAGTTTGTGTGAGAGTAATTACAGTGGGTTCATTGGGGATAAGATCTTCCTCTGAGAACTCCCCCACTTTTCCTTTAAATACTTTTGTTCGTCTGGGATCTGCGTACTTTTCTTTCAATTTTTCGAGTTCTTCTTTAATTACTCCTAGTATTTTCTGCGGATTTGCAAGAAGATCAGTAAGATAGTCAATCATCTCTTTAACGAGTTTGAGTTCATCCTCAATCTTTTGTCTCTCCAAAGCTGCTAATCGACGAAGTTGCATATCAAGAATAGCAGTTGCTTGCAGATCTGATAATTTGAATTTTGTGATAAGATTCTTTTTCGCTTCTTCCTGATCTTTTGAATTGCGAATAGTTTGAATGACAGCATCTATGTGATCAACTGCAATTTTTAGTCCTTCCAGGATATGGAGGCGTGCTTTTGCTTGTTTAAGCTCAAATTCAGATCGTCTTCGTATTACAACGTAACGGTGCTTTAGATATTCTTCAAGGATAACTTTTAGATTGAGAGTTTGAGGTGTTCCGTTGACTAGTGCCACCATATTTACAGGAAAAGATGTTTGCAAAGCAGTATATTTGAAAAGATTGTTTAGTACTTTTTTGGGAGCTGCGTCTCGTTTTAGTTCAACAACCACTCTTAGTCCTCTTCTATCTGATTCATCACGAATATCTGATATTCCTTCAATTTTTTTCTCTCTGGCAAGATCGGCAATTTTACTAACAAGAAGAGCTTTATTGACCTGATAAGGAATTTCAGAAATAATAATTGCAGATTTACCTTGACCTATTTCTTCTATCTCTGCTTTTCCGCGAATAAGAATTTTTCCTCGTCCGGTAATATAGGCATTTCTGATTTCAGTAATGTCAAATATAGCTCCTGCTGTTGGAAAGTCAGGTCCTTTTATAAATGTTAGAAGTTCATCAATAGTTACATCTGATACGATTTCAACTGGTGTTGGTGCTGCTATGGGAACAGCAGCTGTTCCTTGAACAATAACAGGACTATTCTGAGTGTCTTCCTTTTTAGGGAGCTGAGGAGGCACAGTTATTTTTGTTCTATCAATCATGTAAAGAATCGCGTCAACAACTTCTCCTAGATTGTGAGGAGGAATTTTTGTTGCCATACCTACTGCGATTCCCTCAGAACCCATAAGTAAGAGATTGGGAAGTTTGGCGGGAAGATAAACAGGCTCTGACCTTGTCGCATCAAATGTTGGGATAAAATCAACTGTTTCTTTGTCTATATCAGTGAGAAGCTCTGATGCAATTGCAGTCATTCGTACTTCTGTATAACGCATAGCAGCAGGTGGATCTCCATCGATTGACCCAAAGTTCCCCTGTCCATCTATCAGTGGATAGCGCATAGAAAAGTCTTGAGCAAGTCTTACCATTGCATCGTAAATAGGAGCATCTCCGTGAGGGTGATAATTTCCCATTACTTCTCCAGCCACCTTTGCACTTTTTACATACTTTGCCTGATGAGTGAGGTTCATTTCATGCATTGCGTAGAGAATTCTTCTATGAACTGGTTTAAGTCCATCTCTCACATCAGGAAGCGCACGTGAAACAATAACTGACATAGCGTAATTAAGATACGCTTTTTTCATCTCATCTGAGATATCAACTGGTTGTAGTTTTCCGATGTTTTGACTCATAATCAATAAAAATACGCTTAGGCTATTTCTTCTCATCCTCTTTCAGGATGAGAAGAGAAAGTCTAAACGTTCATTTTAAAGCTTTCCTAACAGCTTCAAGTGCAGTCTGTTTATTTTTCCATTCTTTCAACTTGACCCATTTTCCAGGTTCAAGAGATTTGTAATTTTCATAAAAGTGTTTTAATTTATTTTTGATTGCTTGAGGGATATCTGTAATATCTTTGTATTCTCCAAAAAAAGGATCAATTTTCATCTCGGGAACAGCAAGGATTTTTGTATCAATTCCTGCTTCATCTTCCATCTCAAGCATTCCGATCACAACGGATGGGATTACTGTACCAGGAGCTACAGAGTACTCAGAAAGTACCATCACATCCAGCGGATCGCCATCATCGGCTTGTGTATTAGGAACAAATCCATAATTTGTCGGGAATTTCATAGCTGTATGAAGAAATCGATCAACGAAGATAATCCCTGATTCTTTATCTAATTCATACTTGATGCTACTATCCTTTGGAATCTCGATTAGAACGTTTATCTGACCTTCTTGTGGATTTTCACCTGCTGATAGTTGTTTAATGTTCATATATTCACCTCCTCAATATTTTATTCTAAAAATATAATTTTTTGAATTTAGTTTTCTCATATTTATATTAAATATCTAGCGTAGCAGCGATAGCATTAGTCTGGATAAAATGTTTTCTTGGTGGGACCTCATCACCCATCAACATAGTGAAAACTGCATCTGCTTCCTCTGCATCTGAGATAGTTACTTGTTTGAGAACTCTATTTTGTGGATTCATCGTTGTTTCCCAAAGCTGTTCAGCGTTCATTTCCCCTAATCCTTTATAACGTTGTACAGTGACATTTCCTCCTCCATTCCTCATTTCTTGTAATATACGATCACGTTCTTCTTCAGAGTAAGCATAGCGGATATCCTTTCCTTTTTGCAGTTTAAACAAGGGAGGTATTGCAATATACAGATAACCTCTTCTAATTACTTCAGGCAGATGACGATAAAAGAATGTTAATATTAGTGTTTCTATATGTTCTCCATCAACATCTGCATCTGTCATGATTATGATTCTATGGTAGCGTAATTTGTCTATATTTACTGTATCTCCTATTCCTGCTCCTAAGGCAATAATGATATTTTTTATTTCTTCGTGCTCGATCATCTTATCTAGTCGTGCGCGCTCGGTATTAAGTATCTTTCCTTTAAGAGCTAGAATTGCTTGATATTTCCTATCTCTACCGCTTTTTGCTGATCCACCTGCGGAATCTCCTTCTACCAAGTAGAGTTCTGAAAGACTGGGATCTTTTTCTTGGCAGTCTGCAAGTTTGCCAGGAAGAGAAGATCCTTCTAAAGCGCCCTTGCGAATTACTGCCTCTTTTGCTGCTTTTGCAGCTAGCCGCGCTTTTGCAGCTAAGTAAACTTTTTCTAGAATGCGTTTTGCATCTGATGGATTTTCTTCAAAAAAGGTTGAAAGCCCTTCTTTAGTTACTTGATTAACTATAGGTTGAATCTCAGAATTACCTAATTTTCCTTTTGTTTGTCCTTCAAACTGAATTCGATCCTGAGGCATTTTTACAAAGACTACAGCAGTTAATCCCTCTCTTGTATCATCACCGATGATAGAGTCTTCTTCACTTTTAAATGCTCCGATTTTTCTTCCATAATCGTTTATTGCACGAGTAAGAGCCATTCTAAATCCAGTCAGGTGCGTTCCTCCGTTGACAGTATTGATGACATTTACGAATGACTCAACACTTTCCGCATAGGTATCGTTATACTGCAGAGCAACTTCAACTTCTACATCTTCAACTTGCTTTTGTATATAAATCACTTTATGAAGAGGTCCTTTATTTTCGTTAATTTTCTCAACAAGAGCCTTGATACCACTTTCAAAATAGTAATGTACTTCTTTTGGTTCTTCTCCTCTGAGGTCAAAAAGGTGAAAATAGAGCTTTGGCACAAGGTAGGCTCTTTCTCTTAGTTGTTTTTTGATCAGTTCAAAATCAAATTCAGTAGTTTGGAAGATGGTTGAATCCGGTTTGAAGGTGACGGTTGTTCCTGTTTCACGCTCAATATTAAGATCAAGCTTTGAATCATTTACTACATTTACAGGCGTTTGAGGCTCTCCCCTTTTATACTCTTGTCGGTAAAGTCTTCCTTCTCGTTTAACTTCAACCCAGAGCCATTCTGAAAGAGCATTTACTACAGATGATCCTACTCCATGGAGCCCACCTGAGATCTTATAGGCAGAGCCTCCAAACTTTCCTCCTGCATGGAGTTTAGTCATAACAACCTCAAGTGCAGATTTACCTTGATCTGGCATTATATCGACTGGAATTCCTCGTCCATCGTCAACAACAGTCGCTGATCCATCCTTATTAAGGATAACCCAGACGTTTTTAGCAAATCCTGCTAATGCTTCATCAACAGCATTATCAATAATCTCTCGAAGAGATTCATGTAGACCAACACTGTCTGTTGATCCAATATACATACCTGGTCGTTTGCGAACAGGTTCCAATCCTTCGAGGACTTGGATTTGTTGTGCGGAATATTCAGAGGCTTTAGATGCCACGTGAGCTTTTATAGCCATGAGTATACTCCATTATACTCACAATTTGCTCTTTTTTCAAGCATTTTACACCTTAAAAATTTCTTCTGTATAGTAACTTTTTCACTTTAGTTTAAGGCTAAAAAGCTTTATTTTCTTGTTGTTTTTGAGAAGGTATTAAATTATCTTTTTTTTGTGATTACCTACGTGTAGGAGATCTGTTTCTAATCTCTTCTCGGATACGTTTGATTGCTTCAGGAAGGTCAGCAGGTATAGAATCCAGAGGAGATTCCTCTTCATTATCTCTATAGATATCAGACCGTGCTAAAGTGTCTTCAAATCCTCCAACAGGAGGATAGAAGGATGGATCTACTTCTTCCTTATTGGAAGCCGTGATAGTAAGAGAGTATATTCTATCCCTTTCTATTTCTAGAGATGGCATAGTGTTTACTACATTAACAATGTTTTTTAAGAAAGAGTGAGAATTTTCGTAAGAGGAATGCAACAATTAATTTTTGGAGAGCGTGAGGAACAGATCTTCCAGTACTATTCTAGGATTTGTGTTGGTGGTTTGGATAACTGTGTATGCTTCCTGAAGTTTTTTAAGAGTTGAGCAAAGAGAATATTTTTTTTCGTTGGGACTTATCATACTTTCATGGAAATAGAAAATAGCATTCCTCAAATAATTCAAAGACTGTTCTTTATCTTTTGCTAAGTCTTCAGCATATTTGAGTGCTTCGCGTGTGCTCAAACGTGTAATTTTTGTAAAATCAAGTTTCTCAGAAAATTCAGATATTGTTTCTTTTTTGTAGTCTTTTAGGGTAACTATTTGACAACGGGAGTGAATTGTGGGTAATAGTGTTTCAGAATTTGTTGTTGTGAGAATAATATATGTATTATTAGGAGGTTCTTCTAATAGTTTAAGGAGTGCATTTTGAGCAGGTAGTGTTAAAAGTTCTGCTTGATTGATGACAACTAATTTGTTTTTACTTTTGAGAGGTTTATACACTATAGCTTGTTGGATCACCTTAATATCTTCTATACCTATTGATAGTGTTTTGTCTTTTTTACCTTCCTTTAAAAAAGACGATAGACGAAAGATTCTGCAGTCAATATTTTTAATTTCATGACTTGCACAAAAATCCTCAATTGCTGAGGGAAAGAGAGTTTCATTGTCAGAGACATAAAGAAAACTATTCATTTGTTTTATTATACTACTCTAAAAAGTTAAAAGCTTTTCTTGACATTGAAGAACTTGGTTGACTACTATGGTAATAATGTCTGATTCTGTCCAGATCAATACTTCATCAACTCAAACTAATTTTCAAAATGCACCAACTGCACTTCCTACTCAGCAGACACCTTCTGTTGCACAACCTCAAAATGTATCGTCACCCCCTTCTACGGCTTCTTCTGCACCTGATAATGGTTCCTCATCACTTCTTGATATTCTTCTTGCAGAAAATGCGCTTTCTTTTAAGCAAGCTAGCGATATCAAGGTAAAAAGCGCCTTAGAGGGGAAGCCTGTTGAGAAAGTAATCGAGGAAATGGGGATTATTCCTGAAGCAAAACTAGCTGAAGCAAAGGCTAAGATTTTAGGAGTTCCTTTTATTTCGTTGACTTCTACTTCGTTTGCCCCTCAAGCAATAGGTTTTCTACCTCGAGCTGTAGTTGAGAGATTTTCGCTTATCCCCTTTTTCTATGATGAAAAAGCTCAAGTTTTGTATGTTGCAATGGCTAATCCTGTTGATCTTGAAGCAATTGAGTTTGTGAAAAAGAAAACAGGACTTAATATTAAAACATTTGCTGCTGCTCCGTCCGAGGTGCAAGCAGCTATTAATCAGGAGTATAGACAAGAGTTGGTAGGAGAAGTCGGAGCAGCTATAAAAGAATCAGAAGAATTTAGCAAGAAAAAAACAGTAGATAGTACACAAATTTCTCAGATCATTAAAGAAGCACCAATTGCAAAAATAGTATCTACTATCTTAGATTACGCTGTTACCAGTCGTTCCTCTGATGTTCATATTGAGCCTCAAGAAGATAGAGTGCGAGTTAGATATCGTATTGATGGTATTCTTTATGATAAGCTTAGTCTTCCTAAAAACGTCCAAGAAGCTCTGATCTCTAGAATTAAGATTCTTTCAGATCTAAAAATTGATGAACATAGGACACCGCAGGATGGACGATTCAACTTTAAGACAGGGGATCAGGAGGTAGATTTGCGTGTCTCAATTCTCCCAACAGTTAATGGAGAAAAAATTGTTATGCGTCTTTTGAGAAAATCCGGCGGTATTCCAACTCTTCCAGATCTAGGTCTGGGAGGAACAGCATTAAAGAATCTAGAAAATGCGATTGCGAGACCGCATGGAATCATTCTCGTATGCGGTCCAACCGGTAGTGGAAAAACGACGACTCTTTATGCAATTTTATCGAAATTAAATACTCCAAAAGTAAATATTATGTCACTAGAGGATCCGGTTGAGTATCAGATTCCGGGGGTAAATCAGGTGCAAATTAACCCTGCTGTAGGACTTACCTTTGCCTCAGGACTAAGAGCATTTTTGCGTCAAGACCCGAATATTATCCTTGTTGGAGAGATTAGAGATAAAGAGACGACAGATCTTGCTCTGCAAGCTTCTCTTACTGGACATTTAGTCTTTTCGACAATTCACACCTCCAGCGCAGCAGGAGCACTTCCTCGCCTTATTGATCTTGGTGCCGAGCCTTTTCTTCTGGCATCAACGATGAATGCGATTGTAGGACAGCGCATTACAAGGCGCATTTGTACATATTGTAAAGAGAGTTATGCTCCTCCACCTCAGATTCTTGCGCAAATAAAATCTGTTCTTGGCAATTTATATCGTTACAAAGATGAAGAGGTCAAACTTTACAAAGGTAAAGGCTGTAGTGAATGTGGGGGTTCAGGCTATCAAGGAAGAATTGGTATCTACGAGGTACTTCCAGTTACAGAGAAAATTGCACAGCTTATATTACAACATCCAGATAGTGCGACAGTGGAGAAACAAGCTGTAGCAGAGGGAATGATTACGATGATGCAAGATGGGTATCTAAAAGTCTTACAGGGAATAACCACACTTGAGGAGGTTTTGAGAGTTGCACAAGAATAATATGGGACCAACGATACAAGAACTCTTACAACTGACAATAAAAAACAATGCATCAGATTTACATCTCTTAGTTGGTATTCCACCTGCAATAAGGGTAGATGGGTCATTAAGATATCTCACTCATTTCGATGCCCTCTCCCGAGAAGTACTTGAATCTCTTGTGTATTCTCTGATGACACCAGAGCAAAAAGAATTACTGCTTGCAAATAAAGAACTTGACTTTTCTTTTGGATTTGGAGGTGGACCATATGGAGATTTGGGGCGTTTTAGAATAAATGCTTACTTTCAACGGGGATATCTAGCGGCTGCTTTTCGTTTTCTTCCTCCTGCAATACGTACTATTGAACAACTGCAACTTCCCCGAGTTTGTCACTCTTTTGCTGATTTGCGTCAGGGATTTGTTTTGGTAACTGGTCCAACTGGTCATGGAAAGTCTAGCACTCTGGCAGCCATGATCAATGAGATTAATCTTAATAAATCGTGTCATATTCTGACAATTGAAGATCCAATTGAGTATGTGTATCCCAAAGGTAATAGTATTATTTCGCAAAGGGAAATGGGAACAGATACTCATTCGTGGGCTATGGCTCTGAGATCGGCTCTTCGTGAAGATCCCGACGTTGTTCTTATTGGAGAGATGAGAGATCCTGAGACCATCAGTGCTGCTCTTACCATTGCTGAGACTGGACATCTAGTCTTTGCTACTTTACATACAAATTCAGCATCGCAAAGTATTGATCGAATCGTTGATGCTTTTCCTGATCATCAACGTTCTCAAATTAGAATTCAACTAGCAGCCTCTCTTAAAGGTATAATTTCACAGCGTCTTGTCCCCAAAATTACAGGAGGACGAGTTCCAGCTGTTGAGATCTTAGTGGGAACACCTGCAGTTGCGAGTAATATAAGAGATGGTAAAACGCACCTTATAGACTCAGTTATCCAAACAGCTAAAGATGTTGGCATGATTACTATTGAAGAATCTCTTGCACAGCTTGTTCGCGAAGGACAAGTTACCCTTGAGACTGCACGCAGTTTCGCCAATCATCCAGAAGAGCTTACTCGAATGCTAGGATAAGTGAATGCAGTATGAAACTTCTCTATCGTGCAGTTAATCAGCAGGGGAAAATTGTTCATGGAATTATCGAGGCTAAGGATATTCCTGATGCCGCAGCCTATCTTAGAAGTCAGAATTTTATCCCCATACAGATAAAAGAACAAACATCCAAGGGATTTCTACTAATCCTTAGAAAAAAATCTGCCAAGTCTGATCTTGTTTTTTTTACTAGACAGCTTTCTTCTATGCTTACATCAGGACTGACCCTGATGCAGTCTCTAAATATTTTGCGCAATCAAATACAGAATCCAGCAATGCAAGAAGTAGTTCAAGGGATAATATCTACAATTCAAGAAGGCAAATCCTTCTCAGACTCAATTGCAAAATATCCAAAAGTTTTCTCCCCTATCTATATATCTCTTGTAAAAGCAGCTGAATCTTCGGGACTTTTAGATAAGGTACTTCTTCGTCTTGCAGATAATCTTGAAAAGCAACAAAAACTAAAAAGTATGATTAGGTCTGCACTCCTCTACCCTATTATTGTAATTATCATGATGATTGCAGTGATAGCAGTGATGATGATATTTGTGATTCCTCAATTAAGTGTACTTTATGAAAATCTTAACATTGAGTTACCGTTGGCAACACGAATTGTTGTTGGGTTATCTAACTTAACTATTAAATTTTGGCCATTTTTAGTTGGGGGGATTGTTGTCCTTGTGTACTATTTTCGCCGTTGGGGCAAAACTCCAACAGGTAAAATGATTATCGATGGTTTGATATTAAAAGTACCTATTTTTGGTAAGCTGATAGCTCAATCTGCTATGGTTGAGTTTACTAGAACATTCGGACTTCTTGTGGGAACAGGTTCTTTAGTAGTTGAATCTCTCAATCAGAGTTCAGATGTAGTAGGTAATTACCATTATCGCAATGCGATTCTTGAGGTTGGAAGAAAAGTTGAAAAAGGAGTGACAATAGGAGATGCAATGCTTACAGATCCTCTTTTTCCTTCTATTGTTGTTGAGATGGTTAAAATTGGTGAGCAGACAGGTAAACTTGATGAATCCTTATTGAGAGTTTCAGAATATTTTGAACGTGAAGTTGAACAAACAATCAAAACACTTACGACTGCCATGGAGCCTTTTATAATGGTAGTTCTTGCCATAGGAGTAGGATTTTTGATTATCTCTATCATTACACCAATTTATAATCTCATTTCACAAATTCAATGAGTGTTAATAAATGAACGAATTCTCATATATTAAAAGCGATTAATTTTCTCTACCAATTAAATTATTTGCCTTTAAGAATAAAATCTCTTAAAATTGTTATCGGCGCTTTAGACTATATTATTCTCAAAAAAAAGAATTGGTGATTTAAGAAGGAATTACAGTTTAGATAAATATAATATGAAATTGAGCCAGCGTAGCTCAGTTGGTAGAGCAATGCTTTCGTAAAGCAGAGGTCGTGGGTTCGATCCCCACCGTTGGCTCCAGACTAGATAAATCCGAAAATTTTTTACTAGTATTAACTATAAAGATAATATGGCTAGCTCGAGATTAAATAAAACTTTAGAAAAGGAAACACGTCGGAATTTTCTTCTGGTAATTTTGGGTGTAATACTCATTTTTATTCTTTTTATATTTTTTAGTACCAAAATTTTAGTTTTTTTTAGTACTCTTGTTGAAAAAAGATCAGAAAACGTATCTGCTAAAAACTTGGATACAGTTTTCATTCCTCCTCCACAAGTTGATCCTTTACCAGATGCAACAAACAGCGCAGAAATTGAGATAAAGGGTATAGCTGTTAGTGGAGAAAAAGTTCAGTTATTTTTAAATGGGCGAAAAATTAAAGAAACCACTCTAACTTCAGACAACTCATTTACTTTTACCAATGTCAAATTGGAAAAAGGCGAGAATACCATTAAAGCAAGAACTGTTCTTAAAGATGGGAAAGTAAGTAAATACTCAGACTCAATAACTATTCATTATTTAAGCGATCCGCCAGAATTAAGTATTTATTTCCCCTCCGATGATCAATCATTTACAAAAGAGAATAATCCCATACGCGTCAGCGGAAAAACATCTCAAAATGCAAAAGTTACAGTAAATGATTTTTGGGCAATAGTTGATGAAGATGGAAACTATTACTACAATTTACCTCTCAAAGGTGGAGAAAACTTTATAAAAATAAAAGCAGTAGATAAGGCAGGCAATACTGCTGAAAAAGAAATAAAAGTCACTTACTCTGAGTAAGACTCAGAAGAATCATGAGCCACAAGAGGATTGCAGGATAAAAAAGTAAATTGATAAACAGCGTACCAATAGCTACTGTAAGGAAAGATGCTATTACTACTTCCCTCCCCTTTCTATTTTTATGAATCCATACTTCATGTATAATTGAGTAAAGATAGAAAATATAACAAATAAAGCCCACAACACCAGTAGTAGCAAGAACAAAAAGATAACTATTATCAGTACCGGAATCTGCATGACTTGGGATCTGAGGAAAAGCTTTACGAAAGCCAAAATCTACCTGTGCATAACGATATGCATTAAATCCCACACCCAAGAGAGGAAATTTAGATGCAATTTGAATAGCGTGTTTAGCCGACTCAATCCTTGCCTGGCTTGATGCAGTGCGTAGTAAATTTTGTCCTTCAAGAGTCATGTTCGAGAATACAATGATAAACATTATTACTATGGATAAAAAAAGAAAACTATATCGCTGATAACCTTTTAGGAAAAGATACGTTAAGACTCCTATTATTAGCATTATCAAAGCTGTGCGTGAGTAAGTTAAAATAACTGCAATTATTGTAAATAATAAACATGTACTCCAGATCATAATATGTATTTTGTTTCTTTGACTAATCTCATCAAAAATTTTGTCAAATATAAGAATAACTCCTAACACAAGAAATGCTCCAAAAAAATTCGGATCTAAAAATGTTCCAAACATTCTTAAAAGATGATCATCCCATCCAAGATAATAAAGATTTCTAAGATCCGGGTACCAGAGGAACTGGATATACCCAAGTACAACAAGAGCTAATCCACTTGATACTAGAAAAAATTCAAAAAATTGTTGAGCATTATTTTTTGCAGGTTTGAGAACAAAGAAGATGAGATTGTACATTATCCAGCGCAAAAGGTATAAAAAAGAAATAAAAAACTCTTCCTGATTGAGTGACAAGGGAGAAAAAAGAAGAGAGATAAAGGCAACAACAGAAAAAAGCGCAAATGATTTGAAAATAGGACTTAAAAAAATCTCGCTCAATCTTCTTTGATTGAGCAATTGGAAAAAAGAGCTAGTGATGACAATAAGAACTACCACATCCAATATGGTAAATGAAATATTCGAAGAGATATTTATCCTTCCAAATTGATAAATAACCAATGATAAAAATAAAAGAAAAAAAATCACCTTTTGCATAATTTGATCAATATTTCTCAAATTTACCGTTTTTTGAATACAGACTGACACGAGTAAGAGAATTTGAATAAACTAAATTCCAGTCTTGGAAGCGATCAGGAAGTGTGGTGTCTTGTGTTGCAATATAGTTAAATAGATCTCCTTGTCTTACCCATGTCTCATGTATAAAAGGAAAGTTTACATAATACAAGTTGTGAAAACCATACAAGAGTACTTTATCAAATCGAGTAATATTTCTTGCAAAAAATCGATCTACATCATAAAAATCACCAAATGAATAGTTTAAATTTTTAACTAAGAACTCATGTTTTGATTCATGTCTTAAAAGGTAAGGAATATATCGTATACTCGCTACCACTCTATAAGAGATTGCAACAATTAAAAGAAATATTGCAACCCCGATTGTATATCTTGATAAAAAATCTTTGTTCGGAATTAAGGAGATAATCATAGCTGCAAAAACAGAATATGCTGGAAGAAATGGTAGGAAAAATCTACCTCCTCCAGTACGCGGTAATAAATACCAAACAAGAAGAGATACAAGGCTATAAATTAATAAGATTGATCTTTCGTTATTAAATGATTTTCTTTTAAAGATAATTAGTGGGAATAGAATAAGATAAATTGGTGATATTGGGTCTGATGATTGTGTAAAAAGCAATATTACATCATAAAAAAAAGAAAATGGATTAATAAGACTTAAAGAAAAATTAACTTGATAATACTGAGAAAATATTGGATAGAACGGGTTTCCTGTATGAAGTAAGGAAAAAACAAACCAGGGACTAGCAATAAAAATTGCAATTAGTGAATATTGCGCAATTATCTTCATTCTAGTCCAGGCAGTTGCTTTTTTAGATAAAAACCAAATAATACTAGTGATAATTATCAGAGAGCTTATCGCAATAAGTTTGGATGATATTGCAAGTCCCATTAAAGCCGCTGATTCAATAAACCATTTTTTCTCCCCATTCTTATACCATTTTAATAAAGCCCACAAAGACATAAACTCAAAAAACATTCTAGCAAGATCAATATATGCAGTTGTTGCTTCCCACAGAAGAACAATGTTACCTAATAGGATAGCAACTGCGAGAAGAGCAAAACGTTTCTCTAAATACTCACGAGTTAACTTGTAGGTAGCAACTACAGTAAGTACTCCAAAACCAGCATGGATAGCTTTTGCGAGACGTTCATCTGATAAAGAGAGAGCAGCTGTGTAGAGCATCTCAGTTAATTTAGGCATTGTTGAGTAATACAGAAGACCACCTGGTATAAATAAAATTTGATGCTTTTCAAGATAAATCTTGGGGAGTGTCAGATGGTACCACAATGCATCAAATGCAGTTTCGGGGGATAGTATTCCCGGTAGGACGACAGCAGTAGAGGCAACTGCAATCAGAAGCATTAATTTTTCAACAATTCCTAGTGATAAATATTTTTTCTTTATGGGATTAACCTTATAATTGTAAATCTTTTTTTTTATTGATATCAGTATTACAAAATAAAGAATCGTCGTGAGAAGAATGCTCTTGGTGTCTAAAAATCCTAATAATCCTAAGAGAAAAATTATATATGAATAAGTTCCTATAGAAATAGCAATAGCAAACATAGTCTGTGATCTATCCAATATTTTTTAAAATAAGATGGCAAATATAAATTGTCACTAAAAGTATTGACCAGAGAACAGTAACTATTGAAATCCACTGTTTCATAGAGAAAAAAATTTTATTAGTTAACTGACATCCCACTTAAGAGATTGGCGTTGATTTTTCCACAAAAGATAGAGTTTTCCTCTAACTAAAAAGGAATAGAAACTCATAAGAAGAGCATGTACTATACCCGCAATTCCATCCCGTACTCCCTGTTTTAAAACAAGAAGATATAGTATCTTGAATAATGGAAAAAGAACAATATCAACTGATGAAGATTTTATCTTTTTTTCATACAGTTCTTCAGCTCTCAGTGATGAATAGTGATTAAGATCTGATAAAAACTCAGAGACAGTAGGATGAGGATAATGATAAATTGGATATTTTAAACGGCCAATTTTACCAATTATGTTCCATACCTCGTGTACTTTACCACTCCACTTGCCTTTTTCTTTTCTTCCTAATCTGACGAAATATGATTCGTGGGTATCACCAAATCTCAATCTTTTCCCCCACATAAAATCTTGTCTTTGTATGGCAAAAGCCTGAAACTGGGGATAAAACTGTTCAATATGTTGATGAATTTCTTCTGCTAATTCTTTAGAAACAACTTCATCAGAATCAACGAAGAAAACCCAGTCAAATGATGCTTTGGATAATCCAAAATTTCTTTGTTCAGAAAAATTGTTGTGGAGTGGATGAACAAATATTCTTGTATTATATTTTTTGGCTATTTCTATTGTCTTATCAGATGAATTATCATCAACAATAATTATTTCCTTGCACCATTGTAATGAATTAAGACATCGAGATAACGTACTTTCGCTGTTTTTTGTGAGAACTATCGCTGATATACTTGTTTGCATTTACTTTTATTTTAGCAAATTAGTAATTTTACTCTTTTATACCCTTATAAATAATTTCTGTTTTATTTTCTTCTTCTTTTAAAATGACTTGTATTTTTTGAGGATCAGATAATGGAGGATGATTTTTCCACCAAAGCAAGTATCTATAATTATCTAAAAACGATCTAAACTGACTCCCCTCCCCTATCGCATGCAGTGAGTAGGGTCTTTTGCCAACTTTTTTAATTATTTTTTCGATAACATCCATTCTTTGTCTGAATGTGATACCGTTTTGTTCTGTTGAATAGACTTTCCCAATAAAGATAACATTGGTTATAACGACTATTAAAACAGCTACCAAAGTAGGATACATAAACTTTTTTTTATTAAAAATTATATCTGCCAAAAATCCCGCAATCATCATCAATGGGGAAAAAAGAATTGGCAAATATGCTTCAGAAGGAGTTTGGTTGATAATATATCCTAATAATGAAAAAATTGTGATCAAATAAATAATCAAAAAAGATTTATTAATTTTGCTTTCAAAAAGCGATTTTATTACATAAACAGTTGAGCCTATGATAATACCTAAAAAAATTAAAATTGCTACAAAATAACTAGTGGGAAAAAGATAGTAAGTTAATTTCTCAAGACTAAAAGTATAAAAAAATTCTCTGTTTGATGAGGGTATTTCAGGATGAAGAGGAGGATAACCAAATAACACTAGCATTCTATATCCTACCCACGCGACAAATTTAAATGTTTGCGGGAAGCCATGTCCTATATCATAAAGTAACATAGGAAGCATAAAAAAAGTAAAAGATCCCAATGAAAATGATATTATTTTCTTATTTAGAATCGAAATAAACCACCTGGTTTTTTTTATTAGTCCATAAGCTAGGATTAAGATAAAAGGAATAGCTAACAATACTGTTGCAATTTCAAAATTGTAAAGTATTGCTAAAAGCGCTAAGGAGATAGGAAAAAAAATTGCTTTTCCTTTTATCCATTGTAAAAGAGAGTAGATATAAAGAGTCGTAAAAAATGGAATTGGTGTTGTGTGATATGGCATCCTAGCATGAGCTACAACTAATGGAGATGTTGCATAAAGAAGTGTTGCCATAAGAGCAGCTTTTCGGGTAAAAAAAATTTTTGTTACCCAATAAACTGCAGCTACACCTAACACTCCAAATAATATTCCCAGATATCCTCCAGCAAGTGGATGAAAACCCCCAATGCTTAAGGCAAGAGCTAAAAGATATGTCCAATAAGCTCCTTGATGTAACCAGGGATGACTGGATGGTATTCCAACAAGAGGAAATTCTTTATTAAGCAGTAGATCTCGTGCTGATAGATAAAACCAACCTTGATCACCGATAAAAGTCATTAGGGTAGAAAATTTATAAAAAAAAAGGAGGCTACTAATAAGCAAAATAGATATGATCAATAGTTGATCTTTTCCTGTTCTCGCAAAAATCTCTACAAGAAAAGCAGACAATAGCCCATAATGCTTTTTAAAGTAATAGAATCTACTTTGTTGGAAGATGATATTTATGTTATTAGTTTGTGCAGTGCTTTTTCCCCAAAGATGAACAACTTTAACATTAGGGATCATATAGATTTTGTAGCCCTTTTCTTTAACACGTTTACAGAGGTCAAATTCCTCAAAGTAGAGGAAGAACTTCTCATCAAATCCCCCCACTTTCTCATAGAGATCTTTTCGTATCAGGAACGCCGTTCCTGGAACAACGTCAACTTCTTTTACCTTCGTTTTATCCCAGCCGTATTGCCAGTAGCCTTTTGAAATAGGATTGTTGGGAAAAAGCTTATTGATGAATGAGAGAGCTATAATACCACGAATAGGAGTCAACATTGAGACTCCTTGAAGCTCAAACGGTTTTAAGTTCGGGTGAAGAAGAATTGGCGCAACAATGCCTACTTTTTTATGTTTTTTCAAAAATTGAACTAGCTTAGAAATTGATCCTTCAAAAATAGTTGTATCTGGATTAAGGAAGAGAATATATTCTCCCGATGCATGCTTAACTCCAACATTATTACCCTGCCCAAAACCTTTGTCTTCATTTGGAATGTACAAAACTTCGGGGAAATTTTTATTAAGATCTTCTTGAAGACTTTTTACTTCATCGTTATCAACAACAATAATTTCATAGTTTATTTCTTTTGTTTTTTCTAAAATTGATTGAATACATGCAAGAAGCTCTTTCTTTACATGATAATGAACAATAATAATTGAGACATCTATTTTTTTTGTTTTTTGTTTACTCATATTTTTGTACAGTTATTTAAGAATTTTATTAAATTTTAATTTATTTATAACCAATTGAACAATATTTTTATTGTAATGTACAGCATCAAAGATATATTCTCTAATTCTTTTACTAGATTCTGTTATGAGTTCTTCGAATACTGAAAGAAAAATAAAATTATTTTCTAAACAAAACTTTTTTAATTTAGAATTAAACATTCGCACTATTTTAAGATGTAATTTTCTTGATGGATAATATGGTGTATTGTAGATATTTTTTTCTTCACCTGGAGGAAAAACATTTAGTACCATAATAGTACTTTTAGGAAAGGAAGATTGTATGTTTTTGAGAAAATCTCCGTATCTCTCAACAGTATTGGCAATTACAGTATCTAAAGATGTATTAGTAAGATTACTGACTTTATTTATGTGGATACGACAATCAATCTCACCAAAGATAAATAAGAATAAGTAGTGTTTATCAGCTGAAAGTTGGTTTAGGACGTGGTATATTTTTTTTCGCGCTTGAGTTGTACTATTTTCATCCTGAAGTTTATAAGCGGTTGCTGGCCCCACATGAGTTACATGAAATAAATCGTAGTGTTTAAAAGTAAGAGAATGACTATCGCCGAAAACATAAATAATAGGTTTATTCATCCATTTTCTGTAACATCTTTTTAAAAAAAGTATACTAAAAACTATTGCATGTTTTATTTTGCGCAATAAATTTAAAATTTTATTTCTCATATTAGGAGACACTTATTATCATTGTCTTTATTGCTGTGTACAATAGTGTTTTAAAAATGATTCAAGTAATTTTATTTGTTTTTCCCATGACCATTGTTTTTCAACCCACTTTCTCCCATTTATACCCATTTTTTTTATCTTATTTGGGTTATTTAAACAAGAGACTATAGTATCTGCAATATTTTTGGGATCAAAATCAACCAGGAAACCAGTCTCACCATCAATTATAGTTTCTCTATAACCAGCAACATTTAAAGCGATTACAGGTGTAGCACAAGCCATAGATTCGAGCGGTACCAGCCCGAAAGTATCATACCTGCTAAGTGAAAGAGTGAGCATAGATTCGGAGTATAGTTGAACGAGATCTTCATCAGAAATTCTTTGTGTCTTATTTGTTCCAAATAGTACTTTTAATTCCGGACGAATATTTTCAGGTATCAAGTTCATCGCTGCAATAGCCAAATCATATCCATATATATATTCCTTCTCTGCAACAAAAAGTATTTGATTTTTTTTCTTAACCTTTAGGGGACGAAACATGTTAATATCTACCCCTAAATATGATATTTTGGGATAAAGATCAAATGCATGTATGATATATTCACGACCAAATAAACTAAGAGTCAAAATGTGTTTTGCAGATCGTGCATTAGCGCGGTCTATACGCTTTCTTATCATTCTTGTAAATATCTCATAAACTCTATTTAAACCACGAATAGATTCAGGTATTCTTAGAGAATATTCATACGCTATTCGAAGTGGTTCTAAACAATAATAGACGTTGTTGGTTTTGAGAAATCTAAGAATAAATGGTGCTTGAGTCAACCAATCAGAATGCACCAAGACAATATCGTAGTTGTGATTATCAATATCATACGCTATTTTCTGATGAAGATTTCTTAACGAAAAGAAAACTTGAATATCTTTTGCCAATCGAGATAAAAATGGGATTGAACCTTGTCGCACTGAAAACTGATAAAAAAATGTTTTATCAGCTAGGATCTCAGGGTCGAAGATATCAGGAGCATGTTTAAGAGTATAAATGTCAACATAGTGCCCAAGTAATTTCAATCCTCTCACATGTTCACGTACTACTCTTTTCGCTCCTCCAAATGGAAGATTGTAGTAGATTGCTATTTTCATTAATACCTATTGAAATTATAACAAATGCTAGTTTATACTTTAGTTCGATTCGTCTAATTTAACCAAATGCCTAGATATTCAACAATAACTTTTTGTCGCTCTTGTAAATCTAAAAATCTAGTGAATATACTTTCTCTTGGTAATCTTTATCTTTCAGATTTTGTTACTGATAATAAAAAACCTGAAAAATATCCACTAACACTTGTTTTTTGTCAAGACTGTAAACTATTACAACTTAAACATACTACTCCTCAAGCACTTCTTTATACAGAAAATTATGGATACAAATCTGGTATCAATCAAACAATGAGAGCTGAATTAAAGGAGATAGCGGAAAAATCGCTCTCTCGACTTAATCATAACTATAAACATATTGTTGCTGTAGATATTGGCGCTAATGATGGTACGCTACTACAATATTATCCTTCAGAAGTAGAGAAAATTGGTATTGAACCAATAAAAAAACTTGCTTTAGAATGTAAAAATTTTGCAGATGTAGTAATCAACGATTTTTTTAGTTACGAAGCATATGCTAGATATTTAGGAGAAAAAAAAGCAGACATAGTTACAGCGATATCTTGTTTTTATGACATGGAAGATCCCAATAAGTTTGTTAGTGATGTCAAAAAAATAATGAAAAAAGATAGTATTTTTGTGGTTCAACAAAACTATCTTGTAAAAATGTTACTACAAAATGCTTTTGACAATATTGTCCACGAACATCTTGAATACTACTCTCTTCTTTCTCTGCAAAACCTCTTAAAAAGACATGGACTTGAAGTATTCGATCTAGAACTGCGTCAGCTTAATGGGGGTAGTTTTAGAACTTATATTGGTTTTCAAGGGATGCACACTATATCATCAGCGGTTTACGAACAAGAACAACTTGAAAACATAATAAATCTTCAACGTAAGAAAATATACCTTGAGTTTTCAAAAAGAATTAAAAAAACAAAAAAACAAGTATTATCCTTTATTAAAAAAGAAGTAGAACAAGGGAAGAAAATTTATCTTTATGGTGCTTCCACTAGAGGCAATACTCTTCTTCAGTATTTTAATCTTGATTCTACTCTAATTCCCTATGCGGTAGAACGTAATCCAGAAAAATGGGGTAAAAAGATTGCATCTGTGGGTATACCAATTATTTCTGAAGAACAAGCGCGGAAAGAAAAACCAGATTACATGCTCGTTCTACCATGGTTTTTTAAAGAAGAGTTTCTCCAAAGGGAAAAGGAATATCTTTCTTCAGGAGGACATTTCATTTTCCCTCTCCCATATTTAGAAATTATCTAAGGAGCTTAAATGTTTTATTAAATTTAAATATTTTGATTAGAAAATAAATAATTACAGGAACTTCAAAAAACATAGATATCAACATTGCATATCCTGCCCCTATCATTCCTAATTGAGTAGTAAAAGGAATTATTAGAAATATAACAGCGAGCATACGAGATAATGTAGAATATGCTACGTATTCTTGTTTTCCGATTGATAAGAAAAGCGGTGCAGAATTACCAAAGACTGTTCTAAATACTCCATAAATTGCCAATATTTGCACAACAGGTATAGCTGCGTTCCATTGAGGACCCATTATTAAAAGAGTTATTTGTTTTGCAAAAAAGAAAATAACAGTGTTTAAAATTAGAGCTGCTGTAGAAGTAATTAGAGAGACTTTTAAAAATGCTTTCAGCAATCGAATTTTGTCGCTAGCAAACTTGACATATATAGGAAAAACAACTTGATTGACAACACCAGTAATCTCTGTAATGGGAAGGGTCGAAAGTTTATATGCAACCTGGTAAAGACCCAAATGTCCAGGACCTAGAATTTTTCCAACAGCAAAATTGTCACTATTATCAGAAAAATATAAAAATATACCAGTTAGAGTTATCCACCATCCTCTACTGATAATATCTTTTACTTTCGCAAAATTAAACTCTAATTTGGGCCACAAAGGAATAAGAATATAGGATAGAATGACTTCTACAATAGCAGATGCAATAAGACCGAAGGTAAAACTTATAGCGCTTTTTGTGTAAAATGCAACAATAATTGATATGAGGACATCAATAAAAAAGAGTGTTGTTCTCAAACGAAACTCTCTATCAAAATATAATTCTTTCTGAAAGGTAATAATAGCAGGATTAATGAATCCACGGATGAAAGGAATCAATGCAGTTAGCAAAATTACAGGATAGACTCCTTCTGAGTTGAAAAAAGAGGTTATAAATGGGGCGCTAGTTAGTATTATACCTGATAATAATATGCCTCTAATAATCGATACCACCCACGCAGAGTTCAGATATTCATCAATTGTTCCTTTTCGTTGGACAAGAAAAATATTAATACCTGTCTCAGTGAGAATCTCAAGAAGAGATAAAAGAAGAGAAGCGATTCCAAAATACCCAAATTCAGTAGGTGTAAGCAGTCTTCCTAATACCGCTAATCTTATAAAAGTGAAGACTCTTGTAATTAAACGAAAAAGAGTCATCCATGATATGCCTTTAATTGCCTCCTGTTTATATCCCATGTGTAAATAATATCATCATTAAATTGTTCCTCTTTTAATTTTATTTTTAAAAAAAATACCTCCTAATGTGCCAGCTATTACTGCTATATCAGCTGTAAATTGCAAAATTGGGAAAATAACAAGAGATTTAATATGTAAACAGTATCTCAGATTTTTTATAATGGACCAAAATATATAAAGTAAAAAAAAGAATATCAATAATTTAAAGAGGATAAAAGATCGTAAGATTAGTAACAAGCCTATTAAAATTAGCACTAAAAAATAGCGAAAAAAGAGAAAAATCACCTTTGGTCGTAATATCCATGCTTCAGCATCACCATATGCGTGTCTGAAAAACATAAGAAAACAATCCTTAACTGTCTTTTTAGGAAGCCAATAGACAATTGCATCCCCTGCAAAAGCGATCTTTTTACCCATTCTTTTTAATTTCTTTGCAAACACATAGTCTTCATTGTGAGAATATTCTTCTGGAAATCCTCCGAGTTCCTTCCATACTTGTTTTTTTATTGCCATTGATCGTGTAGCCGGAAGAAAATTTTTGGGATCAATCTTGTCAGGCATTACTAAAAAATAGGGAATTTGGCATTGCTGAAAAATAGTTTGGGCTCTCCCTGCGTAATATCCAGCAACTGCATCAACTGAGTTATTTGAAAATGGTTTAACTATTTCCTCAATCCAATGCTTATCTAGTATGCAGCCTGCGTCAGTAAGTACGATTATGTCACCTTTTGCCATTCTAATACCCAAATTCCTTCCTTCAGATCTGTTACACCCTTTACTAATAAGGTGAATCTTAGGAAAGTTTTTATTTTTAGGAAGAGTTGAGAAGAAGTTGCGTATTTTTTTGACAGTATTGTCTTGAGAATCGCCATCAACAATTATGACTTCATCGGGAAGACGAGTTTGGTTAAAAAGCGATTCTAGAAGAGATAAGATAGTATTTTCTTCATTATAGACTGTAGTAACAAATGATATGTATTTCATATTTTCTTGCGCTCAACTATAATCTCAATCTACAATAAGAAATATGTATCAACCATATAAAATGATTATTGTTAATCTTATAGCAGTTATTATCTTAGCAATAATCTCATATTTTTATTTAAAATTGCGCAAGAAACAAAAAATTAATTTCTTGTTTCTTGCAATTCTTTTCTCACTCCCTCCTATTATCAGCATTTTTCGCAGAGGTACCTATGAAAGTGGTGATCTATCACTTCATACGTACAGAGCTATTTCATTTTTTCATAATCTTCAAGAAGGAATATTTTTCCCACAATGGGCAGGTGATTTGAATGCAACTTATGGATACCCCCTTTTTATTTTTGCTCCTCCTCTCCCCTATTATATTACCTCTTTTTTTCATATTTTGGGATTTTCTTTTCTCAATAGCCTCAAACTTCTTCTGGCTTTTTCGTTCGTAGGATCTGGAGTGACAATGTACTACTGGGCAAAAGAAGAATTTGGCAAATTGCCTGGATTTATCGCATCTATTTTTTATCTTTATAACCCTTATCATCTTGTTGATTTACATTTTCGAGCTAATCCAGGGGAAGTTATTGCTTTTATGTTCTTTCCGCTTAGTATGCTAGCCACAAAAAAAGTTATCGAAAAATCAAATCTTACTTGGATGTTAGCCTTAGCAGTATCAGTAGGATTACTTATCATCTCTCATCCTATTGCTATTATTCTTTTCCCTTTTATAATCTGCTATAGCATTCTGCTTTTTTACCAAAAGAAATGGGGGAAGAATTTGATTTATCTTATTTTCTCTTTTATCTTTGGTCTTTTTCTTTCACTCTTTTACTGGCTTCCAGAAATAACTTTGGGTAAGTATACTTTACAAAAATATTTTCATAAAGAGGTAATGTTTCCTCAAATACAGGAATTTATTTATTCACCCTGGCGGTATGGATTGCTGTTTCAAGGGAGCAAAGGTGAACTATCATTTATTATTGGTTATGCGCAACTAACTGCTGTTATACTCCTTGTTATTTTTCTAATCAAGAAAAGATCATTAAAAAATAATAAATTAATGGTACATTTCTTTTTAGCAGCATTTTTGCTTGTTTTTTTACTAATGCAGTCAATTTCAAAACCCTTGTGGTTTCTTATTCCTCTTCTTGAAAATCTGCAATTTTCATATAGAATGCTTTTGCTAATGAGTTTTATAACAGCAAGCATTGCAGGAATTATATCCATGAAAATAAAAAATAATATATTGCTTACTGCTTTAATAGCATTTGCAGTGCTTTCAACAATTCTTAATTGGGGAAATAGAAGAACTATTCCAGAAATAACATCAGATTTATATTTTGAAAATCAACTTCCTTTTAGTACCTTTGCAGGGGAAGGTGGCCCGCCTGCGGCACCAAAGTGGCTTAATCTTTATAATCTCTGGCAAAAAGAGATTCCACAAAAAAGGCTTGAGGTTATAAAAGGTAATGCATCTATTGTAAAGCTGTCCACTACTTCAACAAGACACGAATATGTTGTTAATGTTCTTATGCCTACTCGCTTTAAAGAAAATACTCTTTACTTTCCTGGCTGGCTTGTCTATATCAACAACAAACCCATTAAAGTAGATTATAATGATCCTCGATATCCAGGAATAATGACATTCAATCTTGAAAAGGGTTTGTATAAAATTGATGTTTCCTATACGCCTGTAAAAATTCAAAAAATAAGTCAAATTATCTCAATAGTTGCATGGATAACCGCTGCTCTACTTATTATTTATATTATTTCTCAAGATAGAATTAAATTTTCTTTTAAAAGAAGAGTATGAAAATATCACTTGTAATTCCTGTATATAATGAGTCTGAGGTCATACCTATATTGTATTCTAGGATTGATAAGGCTCTCAAAAAGGATTTTGCAAAATTTCAGAAAGAAATTATTTTTGTTGATGATGGTAGCACGGATAATACTTTCAATGAACTTGAGAAGATTCATAAAAAGGATTCTTCTGTAAAAGTTATTCAGTTTTCGCGTAATTTTGGTCACCATATAGCTATTTCAGCAGGTCTGGACAAAACAACAGGTGATATCATCGTGATGATGGACGGAGATTTACAGGATCAACCTGAGGAGATTATAAAACTATACAGGAAACTCCAAGAAGGATACGACGTAGTCTACGCGGTAAGAAATAATAAAAAATTTGGTTTTTTCAAAAGGTTTTCATCATATCTTTTTAATGCATTAATGCATCGTCTAATTAGAGATAATATAGTTATTAATTCCACAATTTTTAGGATAGCAACTAAACAAGTGATTCAAGAGGTAAGAAATTTAAGAGAAAGTAATAGATATCTTGTAGGTATTATTGGGTGGGTGGGATTTAATCATGCAGCACAACCTGTGGAACACGGAAAGAGATATACAGGTAAAACAAAGTATACATTTTCTAAACAGCTTAGTCTGGCTCTGGATGCAATTTTTGCGTACTCTGCATATCCATTACATTTTTTCTTAAAACTAGGTGGAATTATTCTCTTTATAGATTTTCTTTATATTGCATCTATCATTTTTCGTAAAATTGCATATAATAGTTCAATAAATTCTTTGGAAATATTGACATCGGTAATACTAATTCTCGGGGGTATTCAAATTGTGATACTTTCTCTTATTGGTGAGTATGTCGGAAGATTATATATAGAAAATAAAAACAGACCGCTCTACATAATAAAATCAGAACTATATTAATATGAGACAAAACCAATTGGCGCTTAAAATGGCACTCAAACAAAAAGATCTTACACGTTCAAGATTCAATCACTCGTATTGGGAAAAGAACGCTGATAAGTACAAGACATCTCATGCGGTGTCTTGGGGAGATGTCAATATGATTAATCTGGAAATCAAAAATATTCTCAACTATATTGAGGACGGAGATTATGTCTTAGATGCTGGATGCTCAAATGGTTATTCAACATTTGCAATAGCATCTGCTCGCGATATAAAAGTGAGGGCATTCGATTATAGTAAAAGATCAATTGATTATGCAGTATCTGCACAAAAAGAGAAAGATAAAAAGAAAAAAGTTAAATTTTATCATGGCAATATTCTCAATATTGATGAATCCGATAATACATTTGATAAAGTTTATACCATCAGAGTCATTATAAATCTTCTTTCGTGGAACCTTCAGAAAAGAGCAATAAAAGAAATGTATAGGGTTCTTAAACCAGGTGGACTTTATCTCATGTCAGAAGCGTTTATGGGAAGCTTAAGGAATTTAAATAAGTTACGAACCTTAGCAAATTTTCCTCCATTAACAGTCCATGATTTTAATCTGTATCTTGAGGAAAGAAAGACGGAAAAGTTTCTGCAAAAGTATTTTGATATAGTTGAAGTTAAAAAATTCTCCAGTATCTATTATGTAGCATCGCGATTCCTCAGATATTTGACAATGAAAAAACAAGATAAAGATACCTATGTTAATGATATAAATAATTTTTTTGCCACATTCCAAGAGACAGAAAATTCGGGAGATTTTGGAATACAAAAACTTTATGTTTTAAGAAAAAGAGATGTCTGAGTATGAATACTACTGTTTTTATCGCAGGAGCAGGTGGATATATAGGTACCGAAATGGTGGAGGATTTTATTAATAAAGGATATTATATCCTCGCTTTTGATCGCTTTTTTTTTGGTAATACTCTTCAAGATTTATCAAAAAATAAACAGTTGAAAGTTATAAAAGGTGATATTAGGTTTATCGATAAAGAACTTCTTAGAGGAGTTGATGCTGTTATTAATCTTGCATCCATCTCCAATGATCCTTCAGCAGCGCTAAATCCTAAGATTACCAAATCTATTAATGATTTTGGTGCGGTAAAATTAGCAAGAGTTGCAAAAGAAGCTGGTGTAAAACGATACATTTTTGCATCTTCTTGTAGTGTATATGGTGCGGGTCAAGGAACTCTCTCTGAGAAATCTCCAACATACCCTCTTTCAGAATATGCAAAATCAAAAATATCAGCGGAAAAAAAACTGCTTCTTCTTTCTGATAATAATTTTGTAGTAACTATTCCAAGACTTTCTACTGTTTTTGGTGTATCCAAGCGCAGGATGAGATTTGACCTTCTAGTTAATATTTTGACGCTTCATGCATGGAAAAACAACAAGATTTTTATTATGGGAGGAGGACGACAATGGCGTCCCCTTGTTCATATAAGTGATGTTATTGAAGCATTTCATCGAATAATGATTGAAGAAGATATTAAAAAAATTAATAAAGAAATATTTAACGTGGGATCAAATGAACAAAATTATCAGGTACATCACGTTGCTCTAATAGTCAAAAGCTACTTTAAAGACCTTATTATAGAAGAAACACCTGATGATCCTGATCAACGAAGCTATAAAGTAGGTTTTGAAAAAATTAAAGATACACTTTCCTTCATTCCCAAAACATCAGTTGATCAGGGAATACTTGAAGTGAAGGAAGCTCTTGAAAAAGGAGAAATTACAGATGATATTAAAACTAACACTATGTGGTACTATCGTTATCTATTAGAGGCTGATTCTATCCTTTGTGCAGTTAAAATTCGCAATCGCTTGTTTTGATATGAGAAAGAAAAAAATTGAATTTTATAAACATAATATCTCTGCGAAAGACATTAAAAAGTGTACATCAGTTTTGAAGTCTCTTTTTCTAACCACGGGATCCATCGTTAAGGAATTTGAAGAAAAATTAGCTATGTATCTTGATGCTCAATATGCAGTAGGAGTCACATCCTGCACAGATGCACTTTTTTTATCATTAAAGGGATTGGGGATTAAAGAAGGAGATGAAGTGATCACAACTCCCCTTTCATTTATAGCAACTGCAAATGTTATCGAGTATTGTGGAGCAAAACCTGTATTTGTTGATGTTGAGTCAACAACAGGAAATATAGATGCCAATAAGATTGAAAGAGCCATTTCGCCAAAAACAAAAGCATTGTTGGTAGTTCACTTATATGGTCAAATGTGCGATATGCAGAAGATAGCAGCAATTGCCAGAAAACATTCTCTTAAAGTAATAGAAGACTCTGCACATTGTATAGAAGGTGTTCGGGATGGTATACGACCTGGCCAATTCTCAGATGCGGCATGTTTTAGTTTCTATGCTACCAAAAATATTACCTCCGCAGAAGGAGGAGCGATTGTTACAAATAATAAAAATCTCTATAACTGGCTACTTCTTGCTAGACAGCATGGCATGTCCAAAAGTGCAAGTGAACGTTATACAAAGAGATATGAGCATTACGATATGGAGTTCTTAGGCTATAAAGCCAATATGAACAATATCCAAGCTGCATTACTTCTTGATCAGCTAGATAGAATAGAAATATTGCTAAAAAAGAAAGAAAAAATAGCACAGCGATACGATAAAGCATTTAAGAACAATCCTAATATTTCTACTCCTGTTGTGTTGCCCCACACCAAGCACGCTCGTCATATTTATACGATTTGGGTTGATGCGAATCGACGCGATTCGATTCTTCGTTTACTACAAGAGAGAATGATAGGAGTCGCAGTAAATTTCAGACCAATACATCTAATGAGTTACTATAAGAAAAAATACGGATATAAAAAAGGTGATTTTCCGATTGCTGAAAAAATTGGTGCATCTACAATAACAATTCCTTTATATCCGAAATTGACATCTGAGGAAGTAAATTACATTATTAGAACTATCAACACAATTACAAAAAAATAAGACTACTTTCCCCTCCAAAGATTTTCGTAAATAGATACAATATCATCCCATTTTTGCTTTTCTACCCATTCATATGCAAGAGTAATTTTCTTTTTTATTTGATCAAGATTGTTTGTATATTCTCTAATTTGCTGAGCAATTTCCTTACTGTTACTAGCAATCGTTATCCAGTTGGCAAAAGGTGTTGCGTGCAAATAATCTTTTTTAATGGGTGAATTATAATGAGCGATAACATATTTTTTATGAACGAATGCTTCCAATATAGCAAGGTATCGCGAAGCAAAGACAATATCAGATTTAGTTATATACTGTTCAGTATCATTAACAAATCCTTGAAAGGTTACTGGTAGATTATATTTCTTTACAAATTCTTCTGCTTTTTTTCGTAGCGATCCATCACCTAGTATAGTAAGTCTTACTGTTTTTCTATCTTTCTTTAATAGATTCAATGCCTGGAGATACTGCATGATACTTGTCTCCTCTTCGAGTCTTCCTATAAAAACAGCTTCTTTTATCTTCTCGGAAATATCTTGCCGTTGTGATGGAAGATTTGTTCCTCCATAAATAATTTTGGTGGCTTTTGTTCCATACCATTTTTTATAAAAACTGCCAATACAAATATTGCCATCAGTTAGAATTTCACCAATTTTGTGCCAAAATTTTGCCTTGAAACCTGGAATAGTATTCCCTTCATATCCATGAAAAGTTAAAAAAACTTTTTTGGTAGGATAAATAAATGCGAACGGAAGATACCAGAAAAAAATGTCATGGCAGTGTATCACATCAGCCTCTTTCAGAAGATATCTATTTTGACATAACCACTTCCAGATACGAAATTTTTTGAACCAATTCTCCTCTCCAACAGGGACTTTATGTATCCTAAATAGTTCAGTCTTCCCTATTAACTTATCACTATCCCCATTTGACTGATACACTTTTATATTTGTCAAGGGAATCTCTTCCGTCAAAATAGTAACAGTATGCCCCTTTTTTTTAAGTCTACTTGCCACTTCATACACATGCTTCTCTACTCCACCAATATGAGGATAAAAAAAACGAGTAAGAAATAATATTTTCATAGTTTTGTTTTAGATAATTACAGCATTTAGTTGGCTTCTATTTGTATATCATTGCCTTACAGACGTCTCTCAAAGCACGAGTTTTATTTTAACACGAAATTTCATTTAAAAATTAAAGCAACAAGTTATTAATAATTTTGTAGATTATAGAAAACATCCCAGTTGATTAAAATATTTTAAAATGATGAGATGCTCTTTTAAGTCTTTGTCCTCTTTTTCTCTATAAGCAGTTTAATCTAACTTAGCTTTTAACACAAAATTTCAGTAATCGTAATTTTACAAAGATTGAGTCCGGGATTTAAAAAGTTGATTATTGCTCTAATACTATATACCTCATTGCGAGCGAATGAAATATACATGGCTATCTCTTAAAAGATCGCTTTCTAAAATAAGAACTTAATCTTCACAATGACAACTAATTTGGCAACTTAAAATTTCCTTTTTATCGGACAAAAAAGCTTTGTCTAACGCTAGCAATAGCTGTTGACAGAGGGAGATTACTTCCTTACACTTGAATTAATCTCGTGTATGAAACTTCAAAAAATTATCGAAGGACTAATCCTTGCGCTTTTGACGCTTGTAGTTTATCTTTTTACTATTAATCCTTTGACGAAAGCTTACTCAGTATATGCTCTAATGCTGTGTCTTGCATTCTTTGGAGGACTTTATCTTATTAGTCTTTATAAAGGTGATGATCATAATTGGAGACTTAACGGTAAGTTGTTGAAAATTCTTTTATTTACTTTCATCACAGCAATATTGCTTTGGGTCGGTAACACTGGATGGTTTCTCTCTCCTTTTTTCTACCTTTTATATATTGTGGCCATCTCTGTTGCATTTCTCTTTAGCACATCTGTTACTTTTTCATTTGTCCTTGTTCTAATTGCAATACTTCTGCCCAATTTTTCTGATATTCATAGTCGGTTTGATATTGTCACTATTATCTCTCTACTCTTGATTATTCCCTTGTCTTATTTTCTAAGTCATGCATATCTAAAACTAAAAGAGAAAGAAAAAAAGATTTTGATTTTGGAGCATGAGAAAAAAGAGTATAAATCCAAAGTTGATGAGCTTCTTGGAAATAGGATTACCAAAATTGGCGCTGAACTTAGAGAGCCAATTAACGATATTAAACAATTAGCGTTATACTACCCTAAACTTTCTTCTAAAAAAGAACGAGAGGAGTATAGGGAAAGGATTATCAACTCAAGCGAGAAAGCTCTGCATATTATTGATACGTTTGAGTTAGAAACAACAGGAAGATCAGTTTTGCGAAGTACAAAAAATACCCTTAAAGAAACTTCTTAATATTTTCCAGTAGTTGATCGGGTGTCATATCCGCTTTGTTAAGATACGATGCTGCGCCTTTACTCATGGCTTCCCTAATTATAGGGTCATGTCCAAGATTGGTTAGGACAATGATTGGTCCATTTGGTGTGAGAGGAGGATGAGCCGCAAGTTCTGTTAATACTCCAAGTCCATCTCTTTTGGGCATCATGACATCAAGAAGTATCAGATCATATCCTCCTTTTTGGAGTTTCATGAGTCCTTCTTCCCCATCAACTGCTGTTTCAACCTCAAAACCATCATCTCTTAATACTTCTTCATAAAGATCACGGATATAAAGATCATCATCAATAACAAGAACTTTGCGCTTTGCTGATGCTCCCTGTGTAGTACCATTTTGATTTATATTTTCTTCATTTGACTGCATACTTAATCTTTAACAGATCATGTCAATAAAGTCAACAAAAAATTAAAAATATTCATTTTTATCAGTAAGATTATCGTCTAGAACGCTTTCTTATCATCTCCATATTATATTATTATTTTTATTTTCCTTCTTTTTTTGTCATCTCAGTCTTCTTCTTTGTCAACGAGTCTTTTTCTTGGTCATCTCGGTTTTTTATCTGTCATCTCGAGCGCAGCGAGAGATCCCTCTCACGAC
>FWPU01001036.1_pt1 | contig 86581 bp, 86 predicted proteins | sample 2228361 | NCBI WGS metagenome assembly FWPU01 (sample SAMEA103939777, study PRJEB20133) | metagenome
GTGACTGGGCTGCCTTACCCGCCCGGCAAGAATGTCTTGGGGAGCGTTGATGACTCATCTGGCTCTACTATACAAACCTTGCAACAGAGCATGGTCAGATCCATATCGCACTCAGCTACGGTAGGCCCAGCCCACCAGTCGGCGCTCGAGCAGGGCGAACACCCCATACAGAGCGATGCCCATGGCAGCAATCACCAAAAGGCCACCGAATACCAAGGGCACGTTGAACTGGGAGCTGGCCGAGGTCATCATGTAGCCGATCCCCTTCTGCGAGGCGGCGATCTCGGAGATCACCGTGCCCACAAAGGCCAGGGTGATGGCTACCTTGAGTGAAGCAAAGAAATAGGGCAAGGAGAAGGGTACAGAAACCCGGGTAAAGGCCTCGAAGCGGCTCGAGCCCAGCACCTTCAGCACCTCGCGCAGCTCGGGAGGCACCGAGGCCAGGCCGGTAGCCACGTTGACCACAATGGGAAAGAAGGAGATGAGGAAAGCGGTCAGGATGGCCGGTACCGCGCCAATCCCAAACCACAGCACCAGCACCGGCACCAAAGCTGCCTTGGGCACGCTGTTGAAACCCACCAAGAGCGGGTAGAGGGCCAGATTGAGGGGCCTCGAGGTGCCCACCGCTGCTCCCAGCAGCACCCCAGCCCCCACCGCCAGAGCGAACCCCGCCAGAGTAGTCCAGAGGGTCTGCCCTGCGTGGCCCAGCACCACCCCCCAGACCGGGCGCAGGGCCTCCAGGGCTTGGGAAGGGGCCGGCAGCACGAAGGGGGGAATTTTGAACAGCCGCACCGCCAGTTCCCAAAGCACAAACAACCCCAACGTGGCCCCCACCGCCACAAAGGTATCCTGGGTCCGCCTCATGGGCCCACCCCCCGCAGCGCGCTAATCTGGGTGCGCATTCCACCGATTTGCTCGCGCAACTCCCGCACAATGTGGGCGAAGTCGTCCTGGTAGGTAAGCTCGAGCGGCCTAGGACGGGGAAACTCCACCCGGCGGGTATAGGCGATGCGGCCCGGGCGGCTGCTCATGGTGTGGATGGTATCGCACAGGTAAACCGCCTCGCGCAGGTCGTGGGTAACCAGCACCACGGTGGGCTGGCGCTGTAGATAGAGCACCTGCATGGCCTGCCACAGCTCCTCGCGGGTAAAAGCGTCCAGAGCGGAAAAAGGCTCGTCTAGCAAGAGGATTTCCGGCTGGTGAATCAAAGCCCGGCACAGGCTGGCCCGCTGCTGCATCCCCCCGGAAAGCTCCCACACCCGGGCGTTTTCAAAGCCGGAAAGCCCCACCGAGGCCATCAGCTCACGGGCCGCCTCGAGGTAAGGCTGGGGGTTCCGGCGGAAGGCCCGCTTGTGCTGGGGGGAGACCTCGAGGGGCAGCAAAATGTTCTGCAAAACCGTGCGCCAGGGCATCAGGGTGGGGTTTTGGAAGGCCATCCCGATGCTGGCGATGGGGCCCCGCACCGGCTGGCCGTGCACGGTGGCCTCCCCGCTGCTGGGCGGACGCAGCCCCGAGATCACCCGCAGCAGGGTGGACTTGCCGCAGCCCGAAGGGCCCACCAGGCCCACAAACTCTCCCTGGGCAATGGATAGGCTGACCCCCTCCACCGCCAGGTAGCCGTTCTCGTAGCGCAGGCTAACGTTGCTGAGCTGAATGAACGCCATGCCTCCCCTAGCTGGTGTCCCCTAGCTTAGCACACCTACCTAGCGCAGTGATCCGGTCACCCGGCGCTCGGCAATGGGTGGCAAAAAGCGGTCGGTCCAAAGCTGCTCAAGCCGCAGGGTAGCGGGCAGGCCAAAAGCCTTGCTTACCGCCTGGATATTGCGCTCCATCCGCTCACGCCGTACCGAACCCAGCCCAAAAGCCCGGCTATCGGCGGTCAGCACGTGGGTGTTGAAGGCCAGCACCAGGCGTTCGCGCTCGAGGGCCTCGTTGATCAGACCATCGCGGCGCTTGACCGCAGCGATCCCCTCGTCCGGGTTGGCGATGACGTCCTTGAAACCCCGCACCAGCGCCCGCAGGAAAGCCGCAACCGCCTGCGGGTTGGCCTGGGCAAAGTCGCGCCGCACCACCACGGCGTTACCGTAGAGGTCCTGGGTAAAATCAGCGTACTTCAAAACCACCAGGTCCTCCGGCTTGACCCCCAGGTTCTTAAGGTTGAGCAACGAGGTAAAGTAGAAACCGGTAATGGCATCGGCCTGGCCCCGTACCAGGGTAGGCTCCCGCAGGGGCACGTCCACGTTGATAAAGTTGACCCGGCTGGCATCTATCCCGGTGGCCTCGGCAAAAACCGGGAAAAGCCGCCGCCCCGCGTCGCCCGCCGGTGCGGCCAAGGTCTTGCCCACTAGGTCGACAGGCCGGCTGATGCCCCTACCCTTGAGGGCAAAAACCGCTGCAGGGGTGGTGTTGTAGACCATGAACACCGCCAGCAGTGGGTTGCCGGGGTTACGCACGTTGAACTCGATGAGGGAGTTGATGTCGGCAAAGCCCATCTCATAGTTGCCAGCAGCAATGCGGCTAATCGCGTCGGCTGAGCCAAAGCCCCGGTCAATGGTCACGTTGAGCCCCTCGGCGGCATAGTAGCCCTTATCCAAGGCCAAGAGGAAGGGAGCCTGAGGCCCCTGGAAGGCAAAGTCCAGGGTAAAACGCAGGTTGGTGCGCGGCTGGGCCAGGGCCAGTCCGGCCAGCAGCAGACCGATGAAAAAAAGGGCTTTTGCTCTCATGCAAACCTCCAAAGGCGCAGCGCGCCTGGAGCATAGTATAAGCGTCATGCATTTTTTCGACAAATGTACGACTTTCCCCGATCACTTTGCAAAAAAACGAGGGCTAACTGGGCATATAAGGGGCAATACTCATGACATACGCACCATTTTTGCCGCACAGCCTGCACAGATAGAGGGTGGCTTTAGCCCAGCTGGCTGCTTTTTAGCCCAAGTATACATCGCGCACGGCTTCTAGGGTACGCTCGAGTTCCTTTGGCCCATGGGCGGCCGAGATAAAAGCCGCTTCGAACTGGCTGGGGGGCCAGTAGACCCCGCGCTCTAGCAGGCCATGGAAAAAGCGCTTGAAGGCCTCGGTATCGGAGGCCACCGCCTCGGCATAGGTGCGCACCGGCCCTGGGCGGAAAAAGACCGTAATCATCGAGCCTACCCGGTTGATGGCCACCGGCACCCCAGCCTGGGTAAAGATTTCCCTAAGACCCTGCTCCAAAGCTGCACCGTAGGCCTCGAGCCGGGCGTAGGGCGGGTCCTGGGCCAGAGCCTCCAGGGTAGCCAGCCCCGCGGCCATAGCCACCGGGTTACCGCTCAGGGTGCCCGCCTGGTAGACCGGGCCGCTGGGAGCCACCATCTCCATGATCTCGGCCCGTCCGCCATAAGCGCCCACCGGCAGCCCTCCGCCAATCACCTTGCCCCAGCAGACCAGGTCAGGCTTCAGGCCCAGCAATTCCACCGCCCCCCCCGGGGCTAAGCGGAAACCGGTCATTACCTCGTCGGCAATCAGCAGGGCCCCGTACTGCTGGGTCAGGCGGTGGAGGGCCTCCAGGAAAGCCGGTGTGGGCACCAACACCCCGGCGTTACCCACCACTGGCTCGAAGATGACCGCAGCGATCTCCTCCCCCCGAGCAGCAAAGAGGGCCTCGAGGCCCTCAGGGTCGTTGTAGTCGGCCACCAGGGTACGCTCAGCAAAAGCCTGGGGCACCCCCGCACTGGAAGGAGCGCTCTGGGCCGTTCCTCCCCCGGCGGTAAGCAGGCCCGAACCAGCCTGCACCAGCAGGCTGTCGGCATGGCCGTGGTAGTTGCCGCGAAACTTGACGATAAGCTCGCGCCCGGTATAGCCGCGGGCCAGGCGCAAGGCACTCATGGTGGCTTCGGTGCCGCTGGAGACCAGGCGCACCCTCTGGCAACCGGGGTAGGCGGCCAGGATTCGCTCGGCCAACCGTACCTCGCGTTCGGTAGGGGCCCCGTAGCTCAGGCCTTCCTGCAAAGCCTCCTGGATGGCAGAGAGCACCTGGGGGGGGTTATGCCCCAGAATCATAGGCCCCCAGGAACCCACGTAGTCCAGAAGCTGGTTGCCGTCGGCATCCCATAGGTAGGCTCCCTGGGCCCGGGCCATAAAGCGGGGGGTACCCCCCACAGCGCGAAAAGCCCGTACCGGGGAGTTGACCCCCCCGGGGATGAGCTGCTGGGCCCGGGCGAAAAGCTCCGCTGAGCGTTGGGTATTCATGGGGGCCACCTTAGCACTGTGCCCCGGGAGCCGCAAGTAGCCCGGGCCACCTAGCCCGCCCCCGCTACTTGTCCTCTATCAGCAGGAAGCTCAGGCCACTGTCCGGGGCACGGGGGGTGTACTGGCCTGCGACGATGACGGTGTAGGACTTACCCGCCTCCAACCTCACCTCAGGAATAGGAATACCCCGGGTGGTATCCCCCGCGGCAAAGATGGCCAGGGCATAGGCCCCGGCATCCAAGAAGCGGTAATCGCTGGCGTTGGGAAAGGTCAGGTTTTGGAAGAGCAGCGGCCCGATCCCATCCCTGATCCGGATGTCCAACCCGGGGAAGTTGGGCACAGCGTGTAGCACCCGCAGGCCAACCTGCCCTTGGGCGGGGGGCACGGCCCCGTCCAGGATCACCGCGGGCCTGATCTGGGCCAAAGGGCCCACCGCGGCCACAGTGTAGAACCTTCCCGCCTCGAGCCTCACTCTAGCCTCAATCACCCTGGGTTCCATCCGCCCGGTGGGTACCACCCACACCTTGATCTCCCCGGCGGGCAGGCTTTGGTACGGGGAGACAGCCTTGAAGGGAAGCCGGGTTAGGGCCTCCACCCTGGCCCTGTTGATCCAGACGTCCACCTCCGGCCCATCAGGCGAGAGGTGGGCCACCCGCACCTGGGCGGTCTGGCCTAGGGCCAGACCAGCTAGAAGCACCAACAAAAGCGAAAACCCCCTCATCTCTACCTCCTTTAGTTCGGCAGCCGCACCGGCGAGGCGGCGGACCGGGGAAGGGCCTGATCCAGTCTGTGCTGGGCCAGTAAGCACAGGTGGCACAGCTCGGCCCACTCTAGATGCTCTAGGTGAATCCCGATCCGCCCCACCCACAGCCGGGTGCTGGCGGCCTTGCTGTGGGCCTCCAAAAAGCCCTCCCGCCCCACCTCGGGGGGGGCGGGGTAGGCATTCAGGAAACTGCACAAGCTGGCGAAGTCCTGGGGCGAAAGAGAAAGGGTCAGGTTATCCCAGGCCAGGTGCACGATGCCCCCGCAGCAGTCGCAGCAGGCTACAAAGCGGTACGCCGAGAGCCTGGCGATCAGCCGGCTGTTGGCGCACATATCCTTACCTCCCATCCCCTACTTCGACGAACCCCTGTTGCCGGTAGACCGCCATATAGAGCATCAGGGCGGCCTTGCCCAAACGAGGTCCTCCCGCGGCACTGAGGCCGTCGGCTACGGCGATCACTCGCCGGGCTTGGCCAGCTTTGGTCTGGGCCACCCCTGGAAGCTGTAAGAACCCCTCCAGCCCCCCCACCGAGGCCAGGCCACTCTGCAGCACCACCAGCAGCTCGGGGTCGAGCTGGCGCAAAAGCTCCTGGTTCAGGGGGCGGCACTCCTCAAAGGGGGCGGCACTCCTGACGCCGATCAGCTCGAGCAACCCCACCGTACCACTGCCGCGCCCGCAGGCGAAGACCAGGGCTGGGCCTCGCATGTAAACGAACAAGGCGCTTGGAGCAACCTGGCCTGGCGGAGGCTCGAGCTGGGCCAGATCCTGCTCCAGGGCCCGCACCAAAGCCTCCCCCCGCTCCTTTTGCCCCACCAGCTCGGCCAGCATCCGGATGCGAACCTTGGTGGGCTCTACTCCAGGTTCGCTGGGAATCTGCACCATGGGCACGCCTTTGGCAGCGAGCTGGAGGGGGAGATCGGCTGGTCTTAGATCTCGCCGCCCCACCACCACCGTGGGCCGATTGGCCAGGATGGCCTCTGGATTGTAGGGGTAGGCCATCAGGCCAACAACTGGCAGGGCCTGGGCCTCCGTGGGATAGACCGAGCTGCCGTCGCGGGCCACCACCTGCGGGCCCACCCCCAGGGCAAAGAGAATCTCGGTGGAGGTCATGTCCAGGCTGACGATCCGTTCGACCGAGACTACCTCCACCTCCTGCCCCGTTGCGTCTACCAATCGCAGTGGCTGGGCCTGTACCCAGCCCAGACCCAGCGCCAGAGTGAACAGCAACGCCCTCACGCCTCCTCCCAACGAGCCCACCGCTCCGGCGCCAAGGCCCGTCCCCCTGGCCAGGCTAGGGGGAGGGCCAGCTCCAAGAACTCCAGGCTGATCCGCTGCATCTGCTGATCTAGAAGCAGCCCAGCCGGGCACTCGCTTGACGGATCGGGGGGCGAGAGTCTGATGCCACCCTCCTCGAACGCAGCAAGGTTTTGCCAGTCCCCCGTCTTTTGGCTGGGAAAACCCAGGGTAAATGTGCTCGCTCGCATAGGCTAAAAGACCCCCTTAGCTAAAACAGGCTCGGACTCAGTCACCAGCGGCTGCACCCAAGGCCGGCCGCTGGGGTGCTGGGTTAGGGTGAAGGGCAGGCCATAGACCCCCTCCAGCAGTTCGGGCCGCATCACCTCGGCAGGACTGCCCAGGGCCACCTGGCGGCGTTGGTGCAGCAGAAGGATGCGGTCGGAAAAGAGGGAGGCCAGGTTGAGGTCGTGTAGCACCGCCACCACCCCTAAGCCCTCCCGGGCCAGCCGCCGGCAGAGCCAGAGCACCTCCACCTGGTGCCTGGGGTCGAGGTGGTTGGTGGGTTCGTCCAGCAGGAGCAGGCGCGGGGTCTGGGCTAGTACCCGGGCCAGATCCACCCGGCCTTGTTCCCCTCCCGAGAGGGTGGTGTAGCGCCGGGAAGCAAATCCCCAGGCATCGGTTCGCTCCAGGGCCTGCTCGGTGGCCCAGTGATCCTGGGGTTGCTCGGGGCGGCGCTCGAGGTGTGGCAGACGGCCCATGAAGGCCACCTCGTAGGCGGTGAAGGGAAAGTTCAGCTCTCGCCGCTGGGTCAGTACGGCACGGAGGAGGGCCAGCTCGAGTGCCCCGTACCCTTCAAGCGGCTGCCCTAGGAACTCCACCCGCCCAGCAGTAGGGCGTAGTTCACCCGACAGCAGCCGCAGCAGGGTGGTCTTGCCGGCCCCGTTGGGGCCGAGGACGCTCAAGAGCTGACCGGCCCCAAGGCTAAAGGAGACGCCCTCGAGTAGCTGGCGCGGCCCCACCCTGTAGGCCAGCCCCTCGGCCCGCAGTACAACCCCCTCCTTCACCGCACCACCTCCCGTTTGAAGCGCAACAACAACCAGATGAAAAAGGGGGCACCCAGCAGGCTGGTCACCACCCCCACCGGCAGTTCCGCCGGGGAGGCCACCGTGCGCGCCACCAGGTCGGCCAGGACGCTGAGCGCTGCCCCCAGGAGGGCCGCTCCAGGCAGCAGGTAGCGATGGTCAGGGCCGGCCAGGAGCCGAAACAGGTGGGGGGCCACCAGGCCGATGAACCCCACTCCGCCTGCCGCGGCTACTGTGGCGCCTACTGCCAGGGCAGCCAACGCCACCGCACGGCGCTTGAAAGGCTCGAGGGCAACGCCTAGGTGGTAAGCCTCACTCTCCCCCAGTACCAAAGCGTTGAGAGGCCGCGAAAGCCGCAGCAGCCCCCACAGCGAGAGCAGCGCCGCAGGGGCCATCGCCGCCAGCACTGTCCAGGTGGCCCCGCTGTAGCCACCTAGGGTCCAAAAGGTTAGGCTGCGGAGTTGTTCGTCGGTAGCCCGGGTGAGGAGCAGGCCTATGCTAGCCCCCACCAACGCATTAAGCGCGATGCCCGCCAGCAGCAGCGTGAAGGTCTGCACCCGCCCCTCGCTGCTGGCCAAGGCCCAGACCAGCAGGGTGGCCAACACCCCCCCTACAAAAGCGGCCAGGGGTAGGGCGAAGACCTCCAGCGCCCCAGCCCCCGGCAGCAGGATGATGAACACCGCAGCCCCCAACCCGGCCCCTGCGCTGACCCCGATCAGGCCGGGATCGGCCAGCGGGTTTCTGAACAGGCCCTGCATCACCGCCCCCGAAAGAGCCAGCAAAGCCCCCGCCACCACCGCCAGAATCACCCGGGGAAAGCGCACCGAGACCAGCACTGCATAGGCCTGGTCGCTGCGCTCTAAGAGGATGCGGGGAATCTCCTGGGGGGGGACGTAGTAAGCCCCGACGCCCGCCGCCAACAGTACCGCCAGCGGCAGCAGGAGGCCCAGCCCCAGTAAAGCGGAGCGATAGCGGGCTATCGGACGGGACACGGGCAAAGCACGCATGGCTCACAACAGGATGTGGCCGCTCAGGCGAAGCTCTCGCACCATCAGACCCTCAGCACCGTGGCGCACCACCTGGCGGCGCTGGGGAAGCCAGAGCCCTTCGACTAGGCAGTAGACATCGGTGTAGCTCTCCACCGCCTCGATGGTCTCTCCCCGGCGGTAGGTGACGGTAAACTGGTGGGGCAGGTACCGCTCGCCCGCCGGGAGGTGGCTGTGGATGTGGATGCGGAAGGAGCGGTCGGGAAGGTTGCGCTCCACCATCACGATCTGCCCCTGCCGCAGCCACAACACCGAGCGCAGGGGATCCTCCAGGGCAATCCCCAGGCCCAGCGGGGTCTCCTCCACCACCCGCATGGGGTACTGCCCCTCCCCTTGGTCGAAGGGGCGGGGGCTGCGGTGGGCCAGCATCGAGGCCAGCTCGCGGCGGGGCCAGTCCTGTAGATCCTCGAGCAGCCCCAGCTCCAGCTCTTCGGCCGAGCGGGCTACCAGGCTTCCTTGGTGCCAGTCGCCATCCAGGTAGAGGGCTAACTCGGCGCGAAAGCCCTCGAATTCGGCAGGAAGGGTGTAGGCGTTCTCGCGGGCCTGCTTCAGCAGGGCATAGGCAGAGGCAGCCGCAGCACTCATCTTTCCTCCACCACGTACAACCCCTGCCGCTCGTAGGCTCCCACAAAGAGGTCTAGTGCAGCCCGGCCCGTTCTCGGACCGAAACCGCCTAGGTAAAGATCATCAATGGCCACTACCCGGCCCGCCTGACCCGCAGGGGTCTGCATTACCCCCGGCAGCTTGCGCAGCCCCTCGAGGCCCCCTATGCTCTCCAGGCCCTTGGTGAACACCACGATCACGTCGGGTCGGGCGGCGATCACCGCCTCAGCGGTCATCTGTGTGCAGTTCTTGATGCCCCTAGCGGCGTTGGCGATACCGGCTAGCTCCATCATCCCCACCGGGTTGGAACCCTCTCCGCACACGTAGGTCACATTGAGGCCGCGCAAGTAGAGAAAAAGGCCCCTGAGCTGGCTGCGCACGGTGGCCTGGCGCTGCTTGGAGCGCAACAGCAGTAGATCGCGTTCCAAGGCCCGCACCAAGGCCTCCCCCCGCTCGACCTGCCCCACTGCGGCAGCGATGGTGCGAATCTTCTCCTTAGCCCCCTCTAGGGTGGGCTTGTCCGGTACGCGCACCACCGTCACCCCGGCAGCCGAAAGCTGCTCGAAGATCTGCGGGGGCCGGGCGTCCTCCCGACCCAGAACCAGCGTGGGGCGCAGGGAGAGGATGCCCTCAGCGTTGAGCTGGAACTGATAGCCCACGGTGGGCAATCGCTGGGCGCTGGCGGGATAGTAGCTGCTGGTATCCCGCCCCACCACCCGCTCGCCCATACCCAAGGCGAAGAGGATCTCGGTGGTGACGCCATTGAGGCTGACGATCCGCTCCACCGAGCGCACCGTGACAACCTGGCCCGCAGCGTCCCGTACGGTGAGGGGCTGGGCCAGACCTAAGGCTAGTAGGGGCAGGACAAAGGCAAGCTGGCGCACCTTACACCCCCTTTCCACCGCTGAGCGAGGCGGTGCGCTCCAGCCTCGAGTCGGTAAAAACCTCGAAGCACTCCAGCTTGGAATGGCCGCGGAAGGTCTCCCGGGGCAACGTGCCGCTTTTGGCATGGCCCTCCTTGAACTCGGGGCTATTCACCCAGTGCTCGAAATGGGCCCTCGACTCCCAGAAGGTCATCACCACATAGGGCTGCTCGGCGGGGTTGGCTGGCCGAAGTACCAGATTGCGTATAAACCCTGGCATGGTGTCCACCAAGCGGGCCCGCTCACTAAAGGTACGCTCGAACTGCTCGGCCTGCTCGGGATTGACCGGGATGCGGTTCATGGTGACAAACATCACGCAAACCTCCTACCGTGAACCTAGCAGAGTGGCAGTCAAAAGTCAAGTATTCCAATCGGGATTTAGGTATTTAGAACAGTAACTATTCCTAAAAGACCACTGGCTACTCCACCTTCTGGTCACGGAAAAGCCTCGGGGACAAATGTACCCCCGGGCCCGGGGCAGACTCTGGCCTTGGGGGGGAACCCTGGCTTTGACAGATTTGTGACACTCATGAGCGGTTTTCCGCTATTGATTATTGTTAGCGAATGGAGCGGTTGGCGCTAATCGGAACCTCGCAACGCCGCCAGGGCACCAAGGCCCTCGAGGCCTGGACGGCCTGGCTGCAGCAGGCCTGGCCCTCCCCCCAGGTACCCGAGGGGGTACCCCTGCTGACCTGCAACCGGGCCGAGCTGGTGCTGGCCTTGCCCCCTGGCCTAAGCCTGGAGACCCTGCGGCAGGAGCTTCTGCCCCCTGGGCTCCCCCGGGGCTACGCTTTCGTCGGCGAGGCGGCCCTGGAACACCTCTGCCGGGTAGCGGCCTCGCTGGACTCGCTCAACCCCGGCGAGGACCAGATCATGCAGCAGGTACGCCAGGCCTTCGAGGAGGCCCGCCAAAAGGGCACAGTGGGGCCGCTGACCAGTTTCGCCTTCCAGCAGGCGTTGCGCACGGCCAAGCGGGTGCGGCGAGAGGTGCCGTTGGCCCCGGCCCAGACCTCGCTCTTTAGCCTGGCCCGGCCCGAGCTCGAGGCCCGCTTGCCCACCCCGGCCCGGGTAGCGGTGCTGGGGGTGGGTCAGATGGGCCGCCTGGCCGCCGTCAGCCTGGCAGAAAACCCCCAGATTCGGTTGCTTCTGGTGAACCGCAACCTGGGCAAGGCCCAAGCCCTGGCCGCCGAGCTGGGGGCGGAAGCCATGGAGCTAGAGGCCTTCCTAAAGGCCCCACCCCCTCTGGATGGGTTGGTGGCGGCTACCCCGGTGGAACACCTGATCGGCCCGGCCTTCCTGCAAGGCCAGCCGGGGCTGCGGGTGGTGGTGGACCTGGGGCTACCGCAGAATGTGGCCCCTTTGGAAGGCCACCCGGCCCACCTGCTGAACCTCGAGGCCCTGCGTCGGCTGGGCGAGGCCCGGCGGGCCCGGCTACAGGCCCACCTGGCCCAGGCTGAGCGCATTATCGCCGAAGAACTGGAAAAGGCCCTGGCCGCCTGGGCCGAACGGGCCATTGCCCCGGCCATCCAGAGCCTGCGGGCGGCCTACCGGCGCACCCTGGAGGAGGCGGTGGGCGAGCTGCTCGAGCCCGAGCTGTTGGAACGGTTGGCCCACCGCTTCGCCCATTTCCCGGTCAAGGGCCTACGGGGCCTGGCCCGCAAACACGGGGCCGGAGCGGCTTTGGACTTCCTGCAAGCCGCCGGGCTGGAGGGGCCCCATGCCTAAGGTGCGCCTGGCCACCCGGGGGAGCCGGCTGGCCTTATGGCAGGCGGAGTGGGTCAAGGGCCAGCTCGAGGCCCAGGGTGTAGGGGTGGAGCTGGTGGTGGTGGAAACCCAAGGCGACCGGGAGCAACGCCCTTTCGTCCAGATGCAAGGCCAAGGCTTCTTCACCAAAGCCATTCAAGAAGCGGTGCTGGCGGGTGCTGCCGATCTGGCGGTGCACTCCCACAAAGACCTGCCCAGCGCCAGTCCCCCTGGCCTGGTGGTGGCGGCCATCCCCCCCCGCGAAGACCCCCGTGAGCTGCTATTGATCCGCCCCGAGGCCTGGAACCCCCAGGAAACTCTATCGCTATGTTTAGGGGCTCGCCTGGGCAGCAGCGCCATACGCCGCCAGGCCCAGCTACGGCAGATGCGCCCGGATTTGCAGCTGGCCGAGCTGCGGGGCAATGTGCCGACCCGGGTGGACAAGCTGGCCCGGGGGGAGTACCAGGCCATCCTGTTGGCCCATGCGGGGGTGCGGCGGCTGGGGCTGGAGCTGGGGGCCTTCCGCACCCGGCTCTTGGAACCCGAGGAGCTGGTGCCGGCTCCGGCCCAAGGGGCCCTAGCCCTGGAGTGCCGCGCCGAAGACCGCGAACTGCAAACCCTGCTGCAACCCCTAAACGACCCCCCCACCCAGGCCTGCGTGGCCGCCGAGCGGGGCCTGATGGCCCGGCTGGCTGGGGGGTGCCAGCTCGCCCTGGGGGCCTATGCCCAAAGGGTGGCCGAGGGCTTTGAGCTTTTGGCCTGGTACGGTGGCCAGCTGTACCGGGCCCAGGCCCCCAGCCCCCAGGCCGTGGCTGAGGCGGTGTTCCAGCAAATATGCCAACACCACCCGGAGGTAGCCCCATGCGAATCGCCCTGACCCAGTCCGAAGGCCGTCTGGAAGGCCTAGAGGCCCGGCTCGAGGCTTTGGGTCTGGAGGTCTGGCGGGTGCCGCTGGTGCGCACCCAGCCCCTACCCCAGGCCGACCTCTCCCCCCTGGAGCCCTGCCGCTGGTGGCTGTTCACCAGCGTGGCCGCGGTACAAGCGGTACAGGCGCTGGGGGCCTCCTTGGCCGGGCGCTGGCTAGGGGCCGTGGGGCCGGCCACCCAGGCCGCCCTCGAGGCCGCCGGGGGCCGGGTGGCGCTGGTGGCCCCCGAGGGCCATGCCCTTAGTCTGGCCGAGGCCTTCCTGGCCCGGCGCCCCTTTGGCTGGGTGGGGCTGCCCCTGGGCACCCAGGCCCGGCCCACCCTGGCCCAGCGCCTGACCCAGGCTGGCTACCAGGTGCGCAGCGTGGTGGTCTATGAGACCCTACCCCAGCCCTGGCCGGCCACCCTGCCTGCCCCCGACCTGCTGCTTCTGGCCAGCCCTTCGGCGGTGGAGGCCGTACCTGAATCCATCGGACGGCAAAGCCACGCCCTGGCCCTGGGCCCCACCACCGCCCAAGCCCTCCTGGAGCGGGGCTGGCCCCACACCCAGGTGGCCCATCCCAGCCCGGAAGGTATTTTGCAGACTGTTCTTCAGCTGCGAGGTGAAGTGTGCTCGAGCTAAAAACCCCCCTAAGCCCACCCCTGGACGACCCCGTTTTACCCAAGCGCCCCCGCCGCCTGCGCAGCAGCCTGGCCCTGCGGGATAGCCTAGCCGAAACCCGGCTTTTGCCCAGCGATTTCATCGTACCTTTCTTCGTGGTGCCCGGGCGCCAGATTGAAGAACCCATCCCGGCCCTGCCCGGCATAGCCCGCTTGAGCGTGGATCGCTTTCTGGTGGCCCTCGAGGCTGCGCTCGAGCAAGGCCTGCGCTCGGTTCTCCTGTTCGGCGTGCTACCGGAAAGCGCCAAAGACCCCCTAGGCCAAAGCGCCGCCGACCCCCAAGGGCCGGTACCCAGCGCCCTGCGGGCCGCGCGGGAAGCCTTTGGTGAAGCGGTGGTGCTCTATACCGACGTCTGCCTCTGCGGCCACACCACCCACGGCCACTGCGGGGTGCTTAGGGAAACCCCCCGCGGAGTGCAGATCGACAACGACGCCTCGCTGCGCCACCTGGCGGCCATGGCTTTGGCCCACGCCGAGGCCGGAGCCGACTTCGTAGCCCCTTCGGACATGATGGACGGGCGGGTAGGCTATCTGCGTCAGGCCCTAGACCGGCACGGCCACAGCCAGGTGGGCATCCTCTCCTACGCCATCAAGTACGCCAGCGCCTTCTACGGCCCCTTCCGCGAAGCTGCCCACAGCGCCCCCAGCTTCGGGGATCGCGCCACCTACCAGATGGACGTGCGCAACGCCCGGGAGGCTCTGCGGGAGGCTGAGCTGGACGAGGCCGAGGGGGCCGACCTGCTGATGGTTAAGCCAGCCCTGGCCTACCTGGACATCCTGGCCCGGCTGCGCCCCCGCACCCAGCTTCCCCTGGTGGCCTACAACGTAAGCGGGGAGTATACCATGCTCAAGGCGGCGGCCCAGGCTGGGGTTCTGGACGAGGGTCGGGCCGTGCGCGAGACCTTGCTGGCTATCAAGCGGGCTGGGGCCGACCTAATCATCAGCTACCACGCTCAGGAAGCCTTGGCCCAGGGCTGGATTTGAAGGAGGCGGAGGTGGGCTGGTTGCGGCGAAACTGGGTCTGGCTGGCCTTCGGACTAGTGGTGGTCTTCCTGGTGGCCCAGGTGGTCTGGTGGATGCTCTTCCAACGGCAGTATATCCAGCAGAACCTGGAGTACGCGGGCACCGCCTGGCTGCAGGAAGCCGCCCTGGTGCAGCGGCTTTGGGCAGCCACCGAGCCCGAGCAGCGAGAGGCGCTGCGCCAGGAGTTGCGCCAGGCCTTCCCCCACCTCGAGGTCGAGGGGGAGCGGGTCTATGTGCGCCCCGAGCGGCTGGCCGCCTACCGGGCCGAGCAGATGCGGCACCTGCGCATGCTGGCTTTTGAGGTGCCGGTCTTTTTGCTGGTTATGCTACTGGGCCTCTTAATCATCGCCCAAAGCCTACGGCGCGAGCAGGAGTACAAGCGGCGGCAGCAAAACTTCCTGCTGGCCGCCAGCCACGAGTTCCGCACCCCCCTCAGCACCCTGCGCCTGCTGGTGCAGACCCTACTCTTGCGCGAACTGCCCGCGGAAAAACAGCGCCGCTACCTGGAGCATATGAGCCAGGAGATTGACCGATTGGAGGAGCTCTCGGAGCGGTTGCTGGCCACCTCGAGGCTCAGCCAGGGCCTGGGCCAGGTGCGGCCCGAGCGGCAGGATTTGAACCAGGTGGTCGAGCGCTGCCTGAATCGCCAAAAGGGGGTGCTCGAGGCCCGCGGGGCGCGGCTTCACTTCGAGCCCAGCCCCCAGCCCCTCCCGGTTGACCTCGACCCTGAGGCCTTTGGCTTGGTGCTTTCCAACCTACTGGACAACGCGGTGAAGTATAGCCCCCAGGCGGAAAAACCTATCTGGATACGGGTCAAAAGCCAGGGAAATCAGGCCTGGCTCGAGGTAGAAGACCGAGGGGTAGGCCTGCCCCGCAGCCAGATACAGCAGATTTTTGAGCCCTTCTATCGGGCAGGTGAAGAGCAAACCCGCCACACCCGCGGCCTGGGCTTGGGCCTCTACCTGGTGCGGGCCATCAGCGAACTAATGGGGGGAAGCGTGGAGGCCCAGGCCCTTCCCCAAGGGGCCCGCTTCGTGCTGCGCCTACCCTTGGCCCAGCCCCTCCCCGAGGCCCAGCCGGAAAGGAGCCCGGCATGAAGGCCCAAGTACTGGTGGTGGAAGACGAGCCCGCGCTGGCCCAGGCCCTGGCCGACAACCTCGAGGCCGAAGGGCTGGCAGTGAGCATCGCCCGCGACGGGGCCCAGGCCCTGGAGCGCTGGCAGGCCCTAGAGCCTGACCTGGTGGTGCTGGACGTGATGCTGCCCCGGCTCGATGGGCTCGAGGTCTGCCGCCGGATGCGGGCCTTGGGCTACACCACCCCAGTGCTCTTCCTTTCCGCCCGGGGCCAGCCCGAGGAGCGGGTGGAAGGCTTGCGGGTGGGTGGCGACGACTACCTGGGCAAACCCTTCCACCTGCCGGAGTTCTTGCTGCGGGTGCAGAACCTGCTGCGCCGCCGGGCCCAGACCCGCACTGCCCCCAGCTACCACTTCGCCGGCCACCGCATCGACTTCGCAAGCTGGACCGCCCACCTCAAAGACGGCCGCAAGGAACCCCTGAGCGAGCGCGAGCTGGCCATCCTGCGGCTGTTCATCGAGCGGGCGGGAGAGGTGGTGAGCCGCGACGAGATTCTCGACCGGGTCTGGGGCCAGGAGGTCTACCCCAGCAGCCGCACCATCGACAACTTCGTGGTGCGCCTACGTCGGCTGTTCGAGCCCGACCCGCAACACCCGGTGCACTTTCACACCGTCTGGGGGGTAGGCTACCGCTTCACCCCCACCCCCGAACCTAAGGAGCCATGAACCCCCACCCTTCCCTCTTCCTGCGTGCGGCCTGGGGCGAGAACACCCCTCGGGCCCCCCTCTGGCTGATGCGTCAGGCGGGCCGCTACCTGCCGGAGTACCGGGCCATCAAAGCCCGGGCCAGCTTCTGGGAGATGGTGCGCACCCCTGAGCTGGCCGCCGAGATCACCCTCCAGCCGCTGCGCCGCTTTCCTTTGGATGCAGCTATCCTCTTCAGCGACATCATGACCCCGCTGCCGGCCATGGGGCTGGAGGTGGCCTTCAACCCCGGCCCAGTGGTGGCCGAGCCGGTGCGCACCCAGGCCCAGATTGAGGCCTTGCACCTCCCCGAGGCCGAGGCCATCGCCCCCTTCGTGGCCCAGGCCATCCGCCTGGTCAGGCGGGAGCTACCCCCGCAGGTAGCCCTGATTGGCTTCGCCGGGGCCCCCTTGACCCTGGCCGCCTACCTGGTGCAAGGGGCCGGCTCAAAGGACTACGAGGCCTTCCGGGCCTTTTTGCATAGCGAGCCAGGGCTGGCCGAGCAGCTGTTGGAGAAACTGAGCGAACTCACCCTGCGCTACCTACGGCTTCAGGCCCAGGCTGGGGCCCAAGCCTTGCAGGTGTTTGACACCTGGGCGGGCCTTTTAGATGAAGCCCTCTACCGCCGCTTCGGCCTACCCTACAACCAGCGCATCCTCGAGGGCCTGGCTGGGCTGGGCCTGCCCCGCATCTACCTGGCGGTAGGCGCGGCCCACCTTTACCCGACCATCGCCGAACTGCCCTGCGAGGTGTTGAGCGTGGACTGGCGAACCCCCTTGAACAAACTGCGGCCTTTGTTCCCTGGCCGCACCCTGCAGGGCAACCTCGACCCCAGCGTGCTTCTGGCCCCCCCGGCCACCCTCGCCCAGGAGGCCCGGCGAGTGCTGGAGGCTGGTCTGGGCGGGCCCCACATCTTCAATCTGGGGCACGGCCTCCTGCGCACCACCCCCCCGGAGCACGTGGCCTTTCTAGTAGAGACCGTTCAGCAATTTCCCCGAAAGGAGCTGGTAGATGGAACCCCGTGAATATAAGGAAAAGGAAACCCGTCGCATGGTGGACCTCGACCCCGCTGGCCTGATCTCGCGCAAGGCCCCCGACCAAGCCAAGCGCCAGTTCATGAACTACGCTTTCTTCAAGCTCGAGCCGGAGTTCCGCCGACTGCCCCGAGAAGAGATCGAAGCGGCCAAAGAGGAGTTTTCCCAGGTCTGCCAGACCTGGGCCAGCCGGGGCCAGGGCTTTATCCTGCGCACCTACAGCCTGGTGGGCCTGCGGGCCGACGCCGATTTCATGCTGTGGCGCATCAGCTTCGACGTGCAGGACTTCCAGGCCATGCAGCGGGAACTCAACCACACCCGCCTGGCCGGCTACCTGCGCCAGCCCTACAGCTTCCTCTCCATGCAAAAGCGCTCCATCTACGTCGACCGCTTCAACCCGGAGGGCGAGGGGGTGCAGCTTCTGCCGGGGCAGGGTAAGTATCTCTTCGTCTACCCCTTCGTCAAAACCCGTAGCTGGTACGACCTCTCGCCCCAGGCCCGCCAGGGCATGATGGACGAGCACATCTACGTCTCGGCCCCGTTCACTGGGGTAACCCTCAACACTTCCTACTCCTACGGCCTCGACGACCAGGAGTTCGTGGTGGCCTTCGACTCCAACTACCCCCAGGAGTTCGTGGACCTGGTACACCGGCTGCGCTTCACCGAGGCCAGCCAGTACACCCTGCGCGATACCCCCATGTTCACCTGCGCCCAGAAGGGCATCCGCGAGATTCTGGAGGATCTGGCGTGAATGTACTGCTGATGGCCTACGGCACCCCTTACCGGCGGGAGGAGATCGCCCCCTACTACACCGACATCCGCCGGGGCCGCCCCCCCAGCCCTGAGCTTTTGCAGGAACTAGAGGAGCGCTACCACCTGATCGGGCGTAGCCCCCTGAGCGAGATCACCTACGCCCAGGCGGTGCGCCTCGAGGCCGCCCTCAACGCCACCCTGCCCCTGTATCCAGAGCCCTTCCAGGCCTCCCCCGGCCCCCGGGTGCGGGGCCCGGCCCGGGTCTACCTGGGCACCAAGCACTGGCACCCCTTCATCGCCGAGGCGGTGCGGGCCATGGCTGAGGACGGGGTCAAGCAGGCCGTGGGCATCGTGGCCGCCCCCCATTACTCGGCCCGCAGCATCGCCGAGTACAAAGAAAAGGTGGAGGCAGCCTTAGCCGAGCTGGGCCACCCTTTCACCTTCCGCCTGGTGGAGGCCTACCACGACCACCCCGGCTACATCCAGGCCCTGGCCCAGCGGGTGGCCGAGCAGCTCTGGCGGCTGCGCCAGCCCAGCCAGGCCCTTTTCCTCTTCACCGCCCACTCCATCCCCGAGCGCTCAGCCCAGGATGGGCGCTACCAGGCCCAGGTGCGGGAGACCGCGGCCCGGGTAGCGGCCACTTTGGGCCTAGCCCACTGGGACACCGCCTGGCAGTCGGCTGGCCGCACCCCGGAGCCCTGGATTGGGCCGGATGTGAATGAGAAGCTGGAAGCGGCTGCCGCCCAAGGGTTTAGCGAGGTGGTGGTGACCGCGGTGGGCTTTCCTTCCGACCACCTCGAGGTCTTTTACGATCTGGACTACGAGGCCCAGAACACCGCCACCCGGCTGGGCCTGCGCTTGCTGCGCACCCGCAGCCTCAATGCCGAGCCGGACTACATCGAGGTGCTGCGGGATTTGGTGATCAGGGAGTGGGCTGCTTGGATCCAGACCCCCTCCGATTGAAGGACTGGCCTATGCCTGAAGCAACGCTGTTCTGGGAGGTGGCCCAATGGCCCATCTGGTGATTGTGGGTGGAGGGGCAGCGGGGCTGGCCGCGGCTTACCAGGCCCGTCGTCTGGCCCCCCACCTGCGGATTACCCTGCTCGAGGCCAGCCCGCGGCTAGGAGGTAAGGTGGCCACTGTGCGGGAGGAGGGCTTTGTGCTGGAGGGGGGCCCCGACGCGGTGGTGCGCTACAAACCCTGGGCCCTGGAGCTCATGCTCGAGCTGGGGCTGGAAAACGAGGTGGTGAGCACCCTGCCCGCCCACCCCTCAGCCCTCATCCACGATGGCCAGCAAGCCCAGCCCATCCCCCCTGGCTTGCAGATGGTGGTGCCGGGCGACCTTTGGGCCCTGGCCAAAAGCCCCTTGCTAAGCCCTTTGGGTAAAGCCCGGGCGGCCCTCGAGCTCTGGCTACCCAAAGGCCCCCCAGGCGACGAGGCCTTCGGAGCCTTCATGGTGCGGCGGCTGGGCCGACAGGCCTGGGAACGGCTGGTAGCCCCCCTCACCGGGGGCATCTACGGTGGCGACCCCTATGCGCTTTCCACCCTGGCCGCCTTTCCCCAGCTCAAGGCCCTGGAGCAAACCCACGGCAGCCTGATCCGGGGAGCCATCCAGCAACGCCGCCTGCGGGGCAGCCGCGAGAGCGGCGGCCTCTTCGCCTCCCTTCTGGGCGGGTTGGGCCGGCTGGTCGAGGCCCTAGAGGCCCATCTAGAAGGGGTAGATATTCAGCTATCCTGCCCGGTAGAGGCCCTCGAGCAAGCCCAAAGCTGGCGGGTGCACACCCCCTTAGGCCCCCTCCAGGCCGATGCGGTGGTGCTGGCCACCCCAGCTCAGGTCAGCGCCCGGCTGCTAAGGCCCCTCCACCCCAGCGCTGCTGCCGCCCTGGAGCAGATTCCCTACGCCGACTCGGCCACCGTCAACCTGGCTTTTCCCCGCGAGCAAATCCCCCCCCGCAAAGGCCACGGCATGCTGATGGCCGCTGGGGCTGGCTTCCGGGTGCGCGGCTTCACCTGGTGCGACCAGAAGTGGCCCGCCCGCGCCCCGGAAGGCTTCGCCCTGGTACGGGCCTACTTCTCCGGCTTGGAGGCCGACGAAGGCCAGCTGGTGGAGATGGCCCTGGCCGACCTCCGCCGGCTGTGGCACCGGGTGCCCCCGCCGGTGCACACCTGGGTCTTCCGCTGGAAAGAGGGGCTGCCGCGCTACACTGTGGGGCACCAGGAGCGGGTCGCCGCAGCCCTACAGGCCGAGGACCTCCCTGGGCTCTACCTGGCCGGCGCAGCTTACCAGGGGGTGGGGCTGCCGGAAGTAATTCGCATGGGGCGGAGTGCAGCCCAAAAGGCCCTGGGCTACCTCGAGCTAGCCCCCACCCCAGGCTGAATCACACACCGGAAGCCTGGCGCTTGCGCAGCAGGCTGTGAAAGGTTTTCATGGCCCCCAGGGCCCTGGGAAAACCCACGAACAGGGCCGACTGGAGGATGGTCTCGCGGATTTCCTGCTCGGTAGCCCCGTTGCGCAAAGCCCCTTCTAGGTGGGTGGCGATTTCCTTAGGCGCCCCCAGGGCAATCAGGCTGGTGATGGCCAAAAGCTCACGGGTCTTCAGGTCGAGGCCGGGGCGGGCCAACACCTCCTCGTAGGCGAAGTCGCGGATATAGGCGTATAGGTCGGGGTCTACCTCGAGCAGGCTTTGCTCGATGGCCGCAAACTTGTCACCCCAGATGGCTTTGCGAACGCTCATATGGGCAGTCTGTGGGCTCTGGGACTGCGCGTCAAGAGCGGTGGCCGTCCAGGTAGGCCAGCAGCCAGGCCAGTTCGCCCACGGCCTGGGGGTTTTGCCGGTAGGGATCGAAGAGAACAGGCTTCACCCCCGCCGCCTTGGCCCCCTCCAAGTCATCCTCCGAGTCGCCGATGTGAATGGCCTCCCAAGGGGCCACTGCCAAAGCCTCGAGGACAATGTGAAAAAAGCGCGGGTCGGGTTTGGCCACCCCTTCCAAGGCCGAGACCCCGATGTAGTCGAAAAACCCGGCTAGCCCTACTGCCTGCAACACCCCAGGCAGTGTCCAGTCCCAGTTGGAAACCACCCCCAGCCTGAACCCCCGCGCCCGCAGCTCGGCCAGCACCTCCCTGGCCCCCGGCACCAGGGGCCAAACCTCAGGGCTTTGCCAGTTCTGGCTTAGGTAGTCCGCCACCTCCTCGGCATAACACCCCAGGCCAATCCCGTTCATAACCTCCCAGTGAAAGCCCCGCCAGAACGCAAGGGCGCGGGCCTCGTCGGTAGCTTGCATATGGTGCTCGGCGTAGTGGGCATAGGCCTCGCGCATGGCCTGGGGTAGCCGGCTCAGATCGGCTTTGTGGATCAGCCCCCGGGCCTCTAAGAGGGGGAGCAGCCAGAACCTGGGGTGGCCCAGGATCAGGGTGTCGCCCACATCGAACAAGACCGCACGAATCACAGGAAAATCCTAAACGATCCGCGTGAAAACAAAGCGAGTTCGCTAGGTTGTCCCCCCCTGGGGGGCATGATAGGCTCATGGCATTGCCCCTATAGGGGCAGCCCGTTGTTTCCTAATCGCCGAAACATGCGCTTTTGTGCCTTCCCAGGAGAACCCGCATGATTGCCCGCTATCAAACCCCCGAGATGCAGGCTTTGTGGAGCGAGCACCGCAAGTACCAGGCCTGGGCCGAGGTGGAAGCCCTAGCCCTGGAAGCCTGGGAAAAGCTGGGCCAGGTGCCTTCCGGAACCGCCCAGCGGCTGCGTGCAGCCCTGGCGCAGAAACCGATTGATGCCAGCTTTGCCCGGCGGGTGGAAGAGATAGAGGAAGAAACCCGGCACGACATCGTGGCCTTTACCCGGGCTTTGGTGGAGTGGACCGGCCAGGCCGAGCTAGCCCGCTGGCTGCATCTGGGCCTGACCAGCAGCGATGTGGTGGATACGGCGCAAAACCTCCTACTCTTTGAGGCGATGGGCCTGATCGAGGCTGCCTTAGAACCGGTGCTCGAGCGCTTGAAAGCGCTGGCCCAGCGTTACCGAAACCTGCCTGCGGTAGGGCGTACCCATGGCGTTCATGCTGAGCCCACCAGCTTTGGTCTGCGCTTTCTGGCCTTTTATGCCGCTTTGCTGCGGGACAAAAAGCGGCTGGCCCAGGCCCGCTCGAGCATCGGGGTAGCCATGCTCTCCGGCTCGGTAGGCAACTACGCCCACCTCGAGCCAGCCCTCGAGGCCTACGTGGCCGAACGGCTGGGCCTGGGGGTGGAGCCGGTCTCCACCCAGGTGGTGCCGCGCGACCGCCACGCCGAGCTTCTGGCGGCTCTGGCCATCCTGGGGGCCAACCTCGAGCGCATCGCGGTGGAGCTGCGCCACCTCCAGCGCACCGAGGTGCTGGAGACCCAGGAACCCTTTGCCTATAAGCAGACCGGCTCCTCTTCCATGCCGCACAAGAAAAACCCGGTGGCGCTGGAAAACCTCTCTGGCCTGGCCCGGCTGCTGCGGGCCAACCTACAGGCCGCTTTGGAAAACATCGCCCTGTGGCACGAGCGCGACATCTCTCACAGCTCGGTGGAGCGGGTCATCCTGCCCGACAGCACCACCCTAGCCCACTACATGCTGCGCCGGCTGGAGCGGGTGCTGGGGGGGTTGGTGGTCTGCGAGGCCCGCGTTCAACAAAACCTGTACCTCACCCGAGGACTGGTCTTCTCCCAACGGGTACTGGGCCTGCTCATTGAGGCGGGCCTGGAGCGCCAGGCGGCCTATGCGCTGGTGCAGCGCAACGCGCTACGGGCCTGGGAGGAGGGCTCGAGCCTACAGGACTTGCTCGAGGCCGACCCCGCCTGTCCCCTCAAGGGAGAGGCCCTGGCCCAAGCCTTCGACCCCGGCTACTTCCTACGGCACGTGGAGGCCATCTACGCCCGCTTCGGCCTATGAACCGTTGTTCCTACCGTTATCATTTATTTCCCCGACAACGGCCGCCCGTCCCCAACGGTGAAGGACGGGGCTCCCGGCCCTGGGGGATCCACCCAGGGCAGCACCAGGGGCCGTTTAGCCATCCCTCCCCGGGATCGGGCCTTACCTCGCCCAGTGCCCCCCCATGAGGGGCGGTGGAAAGAGGTGATCACCTTCTTCAGGTCTTTGAGGGTCCAGTTCTCTTGCCCCACGCGTTTCCTCACGGGTCGCCAGGGGCAGCAAAGGTAGCCCTCAGGGGAGAGGAGGACCAGTCTCTGGGGTGGAGGGAGTTCTTCCCGCAAGCCCAGACCCCGCCGGGCGATGACCAGGGCGGCGGCTTCGTGGACAGAAAGACCGTAGCGCTTTTGGTACTTCACCCTCCCCAAAAGGGAGGTCCAGGCCGGGTTCACCTCCAGAACCTCCACCCCCTCCTTCCTCGCCCTCGCCCGAATACCTTGCCCCATGAACTCGTAGGCAAAACGGGAAAGCTTCCGGGCGTAGGCGGGGTTCTGGTCCCGGAGTTCCTGCTTTTTTCTGCCAAAGTCCAGCCCCTCCAGCACCAGGGGCTTACCGGCGGCCTTGGCGTGCAGGACGATGGCCTTAGCTATCTTCAGGATGGTATCCCTAGCCTGCTCTTTTCTCCTCCCCGCCAGGGGCAGGGGGTAGAAGGCATGGTGGATAGGGCTCCCACTCCTATCCGTCTCCACCAGGGCGATTCCGTCCGGGTTGAGGTCTAAGCCCACAGCCCCTTTCTTCCGGTCTGTAAGGATGAGGGGGTCGGGGAGCTTTAGGCTGAGGTAGAGGTACCAGCCCTTGGGTTTGCGCAGGAAGCGGTAGGAGAGAGCAGGGGGCAAAGGGCTTTTCTGTTTCTGCTTTCTGGCTTCCTCGTGCAGGTGGAGGGCCTCCCGAATCTCCTCCTCCCCGTAGGGGAACCGGAGGCCCTTGAGGTGGAGGTACTTGCTACCCGGGGCCTCCGGGAGGCGGAGCTTGAGGGTGAAGCTGCCATCTTCTTCTAGAGTGAGCTGGGCCGTCTGGTTCCCCGCCGTCTCATCCCCGGCGCCCAGGAGGAAGAAGCTTTGGTTGCGCTCCTCCCGCCACCCGGCGAGCCACTCCTCGTGGGAGGAAAGCCCATCCGCCTCCAGGTGGTACTGCTGGAGGAAGAGATTCCTGCCCCCGAAGCAGAGGGGGAGTTTGCCTTCCCTCTCCTCCCGCTCCAGCTTGGCTAAGCGGGTCTTGAGGATATCCAGCCTCCGCTTCTTCCCGATGAGCTTCCCCTTGAGCCTGCGGATGACCTCTGGCCTGGGGTTGGGTTTGGCCCTCTCCTTGGCCAGCCTCTTCTCTACCTCCCGGATGGCTTCCGCTGTAGCCCGGATAGCGTATCTGAGTTCCTTGAGCCTCCGCTTCCGGCCCTCCCGGATCGCCGCTATCTTCCCCTCCAGCTCGCAACGGATGGCGTTGAACTGGCGGGCGGTGAGGCCAAAGTGCTCCATGACCTCCTTCTTGAAGGAGGTCAGGGGGAGTCTACCGCCTTTGGCGAGGGCGAAGAGCTTCCGCTCAGCCCGGCGCAGGAGGTGGGCATAGGCCTGGAGGGTAGCCTCCTCCTCCTGGCTGAGCCCTTTGAGCCGGGTGTGGAAGGTGAGGGTCATGGTCTTGGGGGTATTCTACCGCACAGGAGGCGCTTCTGTGAGCGGTTGAGATAGATGATAATAAAACCGTCAACTGCTGTTAACCCTTCGGCTGCGGTACTATGGAGTAAGCATGGAGAAGCGCTACGAGGGCAAAGCCAAGGTCATCTACCCCGGCCCTGAGTCCGGCACCCTGCGGGTCTACTTCAAAGACGAGGCCACCGCCTTCAATGGGCAGAAGCGGGGGGTTATCGAGGGCAAAGGCGCCATCAACAACCGCATCTCCGCCACGCTATTCCGCTACCTCGAGGCCCAGGGCATCCCCACCCACTTTCTGCGTTTGCTTTCCGAGCGGGAGATGCTGGTGCGGGAGGTAAAAATCGTGCCCCTGGAGGTCATCGTGCGCAACCGCGCCGCGGGCAGCTTTGCCCGGCGCTACGGGGTGGAGGAAGGGCGGGCCTTGCCCTATCCACTGGTAGAGTTTTCTCTCAAAAACGATGCTCTGGGCGATCCGCTCATCTACGACGATGCCGCGCTGGCGCTGGGGCTGGTAAGCGGCAGTGAGCTGGCCCGGATTAAGGAGCTGGCTTTGCAGGTCAACCGTTTGCTCAAGGACTATTTCGCCCAGCGCAACCTCGAGCTTATTGACTTCAAGCTCGAGTTTGGCAAGCTCCTGCACCCCGCTCATGAACCCGGCGCGATAGTGCTGGCCGATGAGCTCTCGCCCGATACCATGCGCCTGTGGGAGATGCAAAGCGGGGCAAAAATGGACAAAGACCGCTTCCGCCGCGACCTAGGCGGGGTGGAGGAAGCCTATCGCGAGGTGCTGCGCCGGGTGGAGGCCGCATGAAGTACCACGCCACCATTCTGATCGAACTCAAGGAGGGCATCCTGGACCCTCAGGGCCGGGCGGTGGAGGGGGTGTTGCAGGGCCAGGGCTTTGCTGTGCAGGACGTGCGGGTAGGACGGGTGCTGGAGATGACCCTCGAGGCCCCCGACGCGCAAAGCGCCCAGGCCCAGGCCCAGGCCATTGGGAATGCCCTGGCCAACCCGGTCATGGAAGTCTTCGTGGTGGAAAGCCTCAAGGAGCAGCTATGAAGGTGGCGGTGGTGCAGTTTCCAGGCTCCAATTGCGACCTGGACACCCGCTGGGCCCTGGAGCAGGTGGGGCTAAAGGCGGAGCTGGTCTGGCACACCCAGGATAGCCTGGAGGGTTTCGCCGCAGTGGTGCTGCCGGGGGGGTTCTCCTATGGCGACTACCTGCGGGCCGGGGCCCTGGCCAAGTTCTCCCCGGTGATGCAGGCGGTGCGCCAGCTGGCCCAGCGGGGCTACCCGGTACTGGGCATCTGCAACGGCTTCCAGGTGCTCACCGAGGCGGGCTTGCTGCCGGGGGCCTTGCTGGCCAACACCAACCTCCACTTCACCTGCAAGGAGGTCTATGTTCGCCTCGAGCGCACCGACCTGCCGTTCACCCAAGGCTACGCCCCCGGCCAGCTTCTGCGCCTACCCATCGCCCACGCCGAGGGGCGCTACTACGCCGACAGCCAAACCTTGCAGCAACTAGAGGAAAACCGCCAGGTGGTCTTCCGCTATGCCCCTCCCCCGGAAGGCCCTAAAGAGGGCTATAACCCCAACGGCGCTCTAAACGACATCGCCGGTATCGTCAACCCGCGGGGCAACGTGCTGGGCATGATGCCCCACCCCGAGCGAGCCATAGAAGAAACCTTAGGCAGCCGCGATGGTCGAACCCTGTTTGAAAGCCTGAAACAGGCCTTGGCCGTGGTTGGTTTGTGAAGGAGGTCGTATGAACGTAAAAGCCATTACCTTCGATTTCTGGGGCACCCTCTTCACCGAAGGCCCTGAGTTTGCCGGGCCTATCAAAGAACGCCGCACCGAGATTCTGCTGGATGCGGCCTCTGAGGCAGGGGTAGCGGTAGAGATCGACGCGGTGATGGAGGCTTGGCGCCAGGCCGCTTTGGATTTCGACACCGCCTGGTACGCCGAGCAGGTCATGACCCCTTTCGACCGGGTAACCCGCATCTTCGCCTATCTGGGCCTGCCCTACGACGAGGGCCACATCGCCCTGACCACCCAGCGCATCGTGGAGGCCAGCCTGGAAGGAGCGCTCATCCCCCTGCCTGGGGTGCGGGAGACCCTACCCAAGCTGGCCCAGCGCTATACCCTGGGCATCGTCTCCGACACCAGCATCTCCACCGGGCGCATCCTGCGCGAACACCTCAAGCGCCATAGGCTGCACGATCTTTTTAGCGGTTTTTCCTTCTCCGACGAAACCGGGGTGGTCAAACCCAAACCCGAGGCCTTCCTGGCTGCCCTGGAGGAGATGGGGGCCAAACCCCAGGAGGCCTTGCACATCGGCGACATCCCCCGCACCGATATCGCCGGGGCCTTTAACACCGGCTATCCCTGGGCCGTGCTCTACACCGGGCACACCCACCGCAACGGCCAGCCCGAGCCTACCGCCCGCATCGGCAACCACCAAGAGCTCTTCACTCTCCTCGAGGGGGTCGTGGGCCAGCCCCCCAAGGCATTGTGATGGAAGAAACCCTCAATCCCCTCCTCAAAGAGACCGGCATCCCGCTGGAGGAATACCGGGAAATTGTGCGCCGGCTGGGACGGGAGCCCAACCGGCTGGAGCTTTACCTGTTCAAGGTCATGTGGAGCGAGCACTGCGGCTACAAAAACTCCCGCCCCCTGCTCAAGCTGCTGCCCAAGGAAGGCCCAGCGGTGTTGCAGGGGCCAGGGGAGAATGCCGGCGTGGTGGAGGTGGGCGAAGGTTGGGCGGTGGCTTTCAAAATTGAAAGCCACAACCACCCTTCGGCGGTAGAACCCTTCCAGGGCGCAGCCACCGGTGTAGGCGGCATCATCCGCGACATCGTGGCCATGGGGGCCCGGCCCATCGCCTTGCTCAACTCGCTGCGCTTTGGCCGACTGGAGGAGGCCCGCACCCGCTACCTGGTGCAAGGGGTGGTCTCGGGCATCGCCCACTACGGCAACGCCATCGGGGTGCCCACGGTAGGGGGGGAGGTCTACTTCCACCCCGACTACCAGGACAACCCCCTGGTCAACGCCATGTGCGTGGGACTACTGCGGGTAGAGGAGCTTAAGCGGAGCCGCGCCTCCCTCTCCCGCCCGGTGTACTATGTGGGCTCCAAAACCGGGCGCGACGGCATTGGGGGGGCCGCCTTTGCCTCGGAGGAGCTGGATGAGGAAAACCAGTCCAAGCGCCCCAGTGTGCAGGTAGGCGACCCCTTTCTGGGCAAGCTGACCTTGGAGCTAACCCTCGAGGCCATCCGGCAGAACCTGGTCGAAGGGGTACAGGATATGGGGGCCGCGGGGCTCACCTCCTCGCTGGCCGAGCTGGCCCATAAGTCGGGGCTGGGCCTCGAGCTCGACCTCGACCGGGTACCCCAGCGCGAGAGCGGCATGAACCCTTTAGAGCTGATGCTCTCCGAGTCGCAAGAGCGGATGGTGCTGGTTCCCCGCCCTGGCAAGGAAAAGGACCTCGAGGCGCTGGCCGCCCACTGGGGGCTGGACGCGGTTCCGGTAGCCCACACCCTGAGCGAACCCGTGCTGCGGGTGCGCTTCCAGGGCCAGGTGGTGGCCGAAGTCCCCACCCAGGCCTTGGCTGAGGCCCCCACCTACCTGCGCCAAGCCGCGGAAAACCCCGAGGCCCAGGCCCGGCGCAACCAATCTCTAGAGGGGCTACCCCGGCCCCTTTCCCCCCAGGAGGCTCTCCTTAGCCTGCTGGCCTCCCCCAACCTGTGTAGCCGTGCCCCCATTTACGAGCGCTACGACCATCAGGTGGGCACCAACACCGTGCTGGTACCAGGCCGGGGCGATGCCGCCATCCTGCGCATCAAAGGCACCCAGCGGGGCCTTGCGGTCAAGGTGGACGCCAACCCCCGCTACAGCAAGCTGGCCCCCCGCCTAGGAGCCATGCATGCTCTGGCCGAGGCCACCCGCAACGTGAGCGTGGTGGGGGCCCGCCCCCTGGCCTACACCGATGGTCTTAACTGCGGTAACCCTGAAACCCCCCAGGGCTACTTTGAACTCTCCGAGACCATCCAGGGCCTAGCCCAGGCCTCCCACGCCTTGGGGCTACCGGTGGTCTCGGGCAACGTTTCGCTGTACAACGAGGGCCCCAACTACCGTATTCCCCCTACCCCCATGGTGGGGGTGGTGGGGCTGCTGCCAGACCTAGCCCGTCGGGCCGAGATGGGTTTCCGCCAACCGGGTGAACTTATTGTGCTCATCGGTGGGCTCGAGGGCCACCTGGGCGGTTCGGAATACCTCTGGGTGGTGCATGGCCTCGAGGCCGGCACCCCCCCACCGCTTGACCTGGCTAAAGAGACCCGGGCCCAGGCCGCCATCCGCGCGTTCATCGAGCAGGGCTGGGTGCGTACCGCCCACGACGTGGCCGAGGGTGGACTGGCAGTGGCCCTGGCCGAGATGACCTTCCCCTACGGCCTGGGGGCCACCGTAGAGCTGCGTAGCCCGGCCCCCTGGGAAGCCCTCCTCTTTGGCGAGGCCTCCAGCCGTATCCTCTTTACCATTGCTCCAGAGCACCTACAAGCGGCGGTGGAAGCTTTAGAGGAGCAGGGCCTCTCCTACGGGGTGCTGGGCCAGGTCGGGGGCGACCGGCTCACCCTGCTTCTGCCCAGGGAACGGCTGGAGTGGCCGCTAAAAGCCCTGCGAGCCGCCTGGGAGAAGCCCTTGCGCGAGGTGCTGCCATAATGGACAAGCCACGAGAAGAGTGCGGGGTGCTGGGCCTGTGGTCGCCCGAGCCGCTACCGGTGGCCGATCTGCTCCAGCTAGGGCTTTTTGCCCTGCAGCACCGGGGCCAGGAGGCCGCGGGCATCTGCGTTTCCAATGGCAAAGACCTGGTCATCGAGAAAGACCTAGGGCTGGTCACCCAGGTCTTCGACGAGGCCCGTATGCAGCGCTTGCGCATCCCTGGGGCCAACCTGGGCATCGGCCACACCCGCTACTCCACCACCGGGGCCAACCTGCGCTTCAATGCCCAACCCCTGAACGTGCGCAGCTCCAAGGGCATTCTGGCCATCGCCCACAACGGCAACTTCGTCAACGCCCTGGAGATTCGCCAGGCCCTCCTGGAAGACGGTGCGGTCTTCCAGACCACCAACGACACCGAGGTCATGATCAACCTCATCGCCCGCTACGCCAAGCTCAACCTAGTCGAGGCCACCGCAAGGGCCATGCGCGAGCTACAGGGGGGCTTTAGCGTGGTGCTGATGGACCGTCAGACCGTACTGGCCCTGCGCGACGGTCACGGGGTACGCCCCTTGGTCATTGGGCAGCTGGCCAACGGAGGCTTTGTCTTTGCTTCCGAACCGCCCGCTCTGGCCCTGATGGAGGCCCGTTTCCTGCGGGACGTGCGCCCGGGGGAGCTGGTCTGGGTGGAAAAGGGCGAGCTTCGCTCCTGGCAGGTGCTTCCCCCCGAGCCCACTCCTTGCGCTTTCGAATGGATCTACTTCGCCCGGGCCGACAGCCAGCTCGATGGCATCGAGACCCATCCAGCCCGCATCCGCATGGGCGAGGTGCTGGCCCAGGAGGCCCCCGCCCAGGCCGATCTGGTGGTGCCGGTGCCCGACTCGGGCATCGGGGCCGCCATCGGCTACAGCCGGGCCTCGGGGATTCCCTTCGACTATGGCCTACATAAAAACCCCTACGCCGGGCGCACCTTTATCCAGCCTACCCAGGCCATGCGCGACCTGAAGGTGCGGCTCAAGCTGGCCGCTACCCCGGTGGTACGGGGCAAGCGGGTGGTGCTGGTAGACGACTCTATCGTACGGGGCACCACCTCGGGCCGCATCGTCCAGCTCTTGCGCGAGGCGGGCGCCCTCGAGGTGCACGTGCGCATCTCGGCCCCCCCCATCCGCTACCCCTGTTACTACGGCATCGATACCGCGGCCCGCAAAGAGCTGGTGGCGGCCACCCACTCGGTGGAAGAGATTTGCCGCCTGATCGGGGCCGATTCCCTGGCCTTCCTGAGCGAGGCTGGGGTCTACCAGGCCATCGGGGGGCCGGTCTGCCTGGCCTGCTTCAACGGGCAGTACCCCGCCGGCAAGCCTCCGCAGGAGACCCGCAAGGAAGCCCTCGAGCAGGCCTAGCTGGTAACCCCTCCCCAAGCCTGCTATCCTATCGAGTGTGAAGCGGGTTTTTTCTGGTTTTCAACCCACCGGCGAGTTGCACATCGGCAACTACCTGGGGGCTATGGTCAACTACATTGCCCTGGGGGAGCAGCTAGGGCAGAACGCCATTTTTTGCATTGTGGACTACCACGCCCCCACCAACCCGGCGGCCTACGACAAAGACCTCCTGGCCCAGCGCACCTTCGAGGCCGCACTGGTTAACATCGCTGCCGGACTAGACCCCAACAAGGTCATCCTGTTCGTGCAGTCGCACGTGGCCGAGCACACCGAGCTGGCCTGGGTCTTCGCTACCCAGACCCCCTACGGCGACCTGACCCGCATGACCCAGTTCAAGGACAAGGCCGCCAAGCTGGTCTCGGTGCCGGCTGGCCTGCTGATGTACCCGGTGCTCATGGCCGCCGACATCCTGCTTTACAAAGCCGATACTGTGCCGGTCGGTGAGGATCAGACCCAGCACCTCGAGCTCACCCGCGAAATAGCCCGCCGCTGGAACCAGATCTACGGCGAGACCTTCCCTGAGCCGCAAGCCTACCTAAACCCCCACGCCCCCCGGGTGCCCGGCATCGACGGCAAGGCCAAGATGTCCAAAAGCGTAGGCAACACCATTGGCCTTTTGGAAGACGAAGAGAGCATCTGGGCCAAGATTCGCACCATGCCCGACGACCCCGCCCGCATCCGCCTCTCGGATCCCGGGGAGCCCGAGCGCAGCGTGGTGTTCAAGTTTCTGCAGTACTTCGCCCCCCCCGAGCTGGTGCAGGTGCTGCGGGAGGAGTACCGCCGCCGGGGTATTGGGACGCTGGTGGTCAAGCAAATCCTGATGCAGGAGATGATGAAAACCCTGCGGCCCATCCGCGAGCGGGCTGCGGAGCTCAAGGCCAAGCCGGAGCAGGTGCTGGACGCCCTCGAGGATGGCGCGGCCAAAGCGCGGCGCATCGCCCAGGCCACCATGGAGGAGGTGCGAGAAAAGTTCGGTCTGCTCAGACCAAAGCGGCAGCAGACCCCACTGGATTTGCGCGCGGCCTTGCGATGATCACCCTCACCTTCGGGCCGTTTAGCGGAACACCCAGTGCCCTGCTCGAGCAGGTGCGCAAGGGCAAAATGGTCGCACAGGAGCTGCCCATAGCGTTGCTGTGCGAACAAGCCCTAGCCCAAGTACAGGCCCTGGGACTGGCTCAGCGCAGCGAGCTGCTGCCCATCCTGGCCGAACTGGTGCTCCATAAGCTACGGGCTTTTGCCCCAAAGCCCCCACCCCTCTTAGCCGAAACGGAGGAGGAGACCTTTGAAGACCCTCCCTTCCTAAAAACCCTGGTGGCCCTGGAGGAGGCCATCGCCTTTCTCGAGCAACGCTCGCGCGAACGAGCCCGCGTGGTGCCGGTTCCCCCCGCCCCTCTGCCCAAGGATGGGCGCCTGCGCCCTTTGCCGGTGCAGGTGCTGGTGCGGGCCGCCGAGCGCTTTTCCCGCCAGGCCGAGCTACAACTAGCCCCGGAAACCTTTGGCCTGCCCGAGGCCTGGGCGCGCATCCGCCGCTTTTTACAGAGCCTTAAGCGAAGCCTCTTTCGCCACCTGCCCTTCAAAACCTGGGCCGAGCAAACCGTGGCCTTTGCCGCCTTGCTCGAGGCCAAAAAGCAAGGCCAGGTCGAGCTAGTCCAGGCTCAGAACTTCGGGCCGCTCGAGGTCGAGCTGCTCGAGGCCCAGGCTCGAGGCGCGGCGGACTGACCTTCAAGGCCTGCGGTTCTGCCCCAGCCGCTCCAATCCCCACAGTAAAACCCCACACAGCCCCATCAACACCACCGCCAACACCACCGCCTCATAGAAGGGTAGCGCCCCAGGCCGGCCCAGCCGCTCGTAGATGGCCAGGGAAAGGGTGGCCCACTCCGGGCGCTGCAGGGTCAGGGTGGCCCCAAACTCCCCCAGAATGGCTGCCAGGGCCAGGGCCACCCCTGTCTGCGCCGCGGAGCGTACCAGGGGCCACTCCACCCGCCACCAACGCCGCCAGGGCCTGGCCCCTAAGAGTCGGGCCGCCTCGATGAATCCGGAGGGCAAAGCCCGCAGTGCCGGCAGCAGGGCCCGCACCAGCAAGGGATAGCTGAGCAGAGCGTAAGCTGCAATCAATATCCCCAGCGAGCCCCGCAGGCCGGGGTAGGCCAGCAGGTACCCCAGCCCAATGGCCACCGGCGAGACCAGGATGGGCAGAAGGCCCAGCCCGTCCAGCCAGAGCGGCCCCCGCCAGACCGCGTAGGCGTAAAGCGTACCCAGTGGGACCACCAGAAGCAACGCTAGCCCGGCAAAGGCCAGGGTATTGAACAAGGCCAGGCTACCTGGGGTGAAATCCGGGCTTTGCCACACGCTGATCCAGGCCACAGGCCGCTCGAAAGCCCGCAACCACAGGTTCCATAGCGGGCTATAGATAAGCGCAAACAAAAGCCAGACCCCCAGCGCCAGCCCCCAGGCGGCCTTGGGGGCCAGGGGTAGGGGCGCCCCGTAGCCGCCGATGCCCAAAGCCAGGTGGGTCTGCAGGCGCAAATAGCCCGTCAGCACCAAAAGGGTAACCCCAAGCTGCATCAGCACCAAAGCGGTGGCCTCGGGAAAGGCCAGCCGCTGGGCCAGGGCCTCATAGGTGGCGACCTCGAGGGTGGCCCAGGCCGGCCCCCCCAAGAGCAGCGGCACGCCAAAGCTGGTAAAGCTGTACAAAAACACTAGACTCCCACCCGATAAAACCGCCGGCCCCAGAAGCGGTACTCCCACCCGCAGATAGGCCCGAAGGGGCGAGGCCCCCAGGGTGCGGGCCGCTGCCAGCGGGGTTTGCAGGGCTGGGAGCAACACCACCAACGGGCGCAGCACCAGCCCCAGGTTGTACAAGAGGCTGGCCCAGAAGAGAATCCAGGGGGTGCCGTACAGGTTGAGGCCCAGGCTCCCCCTGGGCCCCACCAGGCCGAGGAAGCCCATGGCCACCACTAAAGTAGGAAGCACAAAGGGCACGGTGGAGAAAGCCAGGAGAACATCCCGTCCGGGGAAGCGGTAGCGGAAGGCGTAGGCCAGCGGCAAAGCCAGAACCACACACAGCAGGGAGGAGCCCAGCCCATACACCAGGCTCCACCCCAGGCGGGCCAAGTAGTAGGGGTTAGCCAGGGCCGCCCAGAGGCCTTCACGCAGACCGAGGGCCAGAATACAGGTCAATGGGTAGACCAAGGCCAGCACCAGAAAGACCAGCACCGGCAGGGCCGCTATTCCTGGAAGGCGCACGAAGACCACCCCACCCCGGTGGAGCCCCGGTACTGCCCTTGGTAAGCCCACATCCACTCCGAGGGTAACCTAGCCTACCCGATGACCCAGGGCTACCCTCCCCCGGTCTGTTGCCGAAACCCCTAGCGCCTCGAGCGCACCGCCTCGGCGCTTTGCCCCTGCAACACCACCTGGGTCCACTCGCGGATCCAGCGGTCGCGGTGTTGCGCAATCTGCTGAGGGGCTAGGCGGGCTGCTTGTGGGGGCACTTCCGCGAAACGGAAGACCTCGGGCAAGGCCGCGTCACGCCGGGCCGGGTAGACCCACATCTGGGTGGGGATGTTCTCCTGCACCGGTTTGGAGAGCAGCCAGTCCACAAAACGCTGGGCTGCCGACAGGTTGCGGGTACCCCTTAGGATGCCCACGTATTCCACCTGAAAAAAGGGGCTGCCTGGAAGGAAGAGGTTGGCCGTGGGCGGCTCGCTGGGCTTGGGCTTAGCCTCGCTGTAATACAGTTCAGCAGCGGGGCTGGTGCTGTAGGAGACCACCAAAGGTCGGTCGCCCCCCGCGCGGGTGAAGTGGGTGTAGTAGGCCTCGCTCCAACCGCTGACCACCCGCACCCCGTTCTTACGTAGCTCTTCCCAGAAAGAGAGGTAGCCCTCCTCGCCGAAAGTAGCCACCGTAGCCAGCAGGAAGGCCAGCCCCGGCGAGCTGGTAGCGGGGTTCTGCACCACCAAAAGCCGGGCGAATTCTGGCGAGGCCAGCTCGGCAAAGCGCTGGGGCAGAGGCCTACCTTGGAAGAAAGCCCGGTCGTAGTTGAGGGCCACGTAGCCGAAGTCTACCGGGGTGGCCCGGTAGGTCTGGTCAAGGCGCAGTTCTGGGCGCACGTTGGCCAGCTCGGGCGAGCGATAGGGCCACAGGATATCGGCCTGCAAGGCCCGCGAGAGCAGGGTGTTGTCGAAGCCGTAGATAACATCGGCAATGGGGGCACCCCGGCTCAAAATGGCTTTGTTGAGCATTTCTCCAGCATCCCCACCCTTCAAAAAGCGCAGGCGGATGCCCGAGGCTTGCTCGAACTGGGCCATCAGGTTCTTGTCCAGACTCCAGCTATTGTGGGTCAGGACGGTCAGGGTAGTCTGGGCTAGGGCAAGCTGCAGGCCAAGCACCAGCAAGGCTATCCAAAGCTTTTTCCACATAAAAATCCCCTCCTGTCACCGGGAGGGGCAACCTGAGCGGTGGACCAAGGCCCGTGTCACACTTCCTACGTCGGTGCTAACCGAATCAGGTTCCAAGGGTATCTCTCAGCCTGCACGCGGTGCAAGCACCCCCGGTGACCATGGCATCATACCGCGGGAAGCCCCCCGGCACCAAGCCTCAGCTTACGGTTCGGGCTGAAACAACCCAGCAAGTGGGGTAGGCTTTTTGCAATTTCCAGGCAAGGTAGCTGGCCTGGTCGGGGTCTGGGGCCAAGCCAAAGAAGCTCGAGCCAGACCCTGAGAGCAAAACCCCCCGCAGTCCGGCCTGGCGCAGCCTTCCTTTCAGCTCCTCTAAGGAGGGCTCGAGGCGAAATACCGGCTTTTCCAGGCTGTTCCAGTAGGGGGGCTCTTCCCCGGCCTGCACCGCTTGCAGAATGGCCGCTATGTCCAGCTCGCCTCCCCACTCCTCCCGGCGCAACTGCCGGTAGGCCTCGGCGGCCGCCACAGGTATACCGGGGTTGAGGAGCACCAGGTGAGCCTCCATCGGCCCCAAGGGCCTGAGCCGTTCCCCCACCCCCCGCCCTTCGGCCAGTGGGGGCCCCAGGAAGAAGGGCACGTCCGCCCCCAGCCTCAGGGCGAGCGCTTTGAGGTCTAGGGAGGCGGGGTAGAGCTGGGCCAAGGCCCGCAAGGCCGCCGCCGCATCGGAAGAGCCTCCTCCTAGGCCTGCCGCTAACGGCAAGCGCTTTTCCAGCACCACCCGAACCCCGCCCGGCCAGCCCGCCGCCTCGAGGTAGGCTACAGCCGCCCGGTAAACCAGATTGTCGGGGCCCTCGCTCAACGCCGCGCCGCGCACCTCCAGGGCCACCCCCTGGGGAGCCGGCTCAACCCACAAGCGATCCCCCACCGACAAAGCGGCAAAAAGGGTGTGTAGCTCGTGGTAGCCGTCAGCCCTTCTACCCAGAACCGAAAGACCCAGGTTAACCTTGGCAGGGGCTAGGCATTCCATAAACGGGCCAGTCCTTCGGCCAGCTCGAGATCCTCGGGGTAGGTGATCTTGAACATCCGCCGGTCACCCTCTACCAAGGCCACCGGGTGCCCCAGGGCCCGTACCATCTGGGCATCGTCGGTGTAGTCCAGACCAGCCTGGCGGGCTTTCTGGTGGGCTTCCCACAACAGCTCGCGACGGAAGCCCTGGGGGGTCTGCACCAGCCGGTGCGCCTCCCGGGGCACCACCGCCCCGTACTGGCCCTGCTGATCCTGCACCAGGGTATCGGGTACCGGCAAGGCCAAAGTGGCCGCCCCCCAGCGGGCCACCCCGGCCAAAAGGCGCTCCACCGCCGGGCGAACCACAAAGGGCCGGGCCACATCGTGCACCAGCACCACCTCTCCACAGGCCGCTTGCAATAGGTTATAGACGCTTTGCTGCCGGGTGGCCCCCCCTTCCACCACCCGCACTCCTGGCAGGGCAAGGCCCAGGCCTGGCGGCAGGGCCACCACCACCTCCTCGGCCCAGGAAAAGCCCTGCAAAGCCCACTGCAAAAGGGTCTTCCCCCCCACCTCGACCAGGGCTTTGGGACCGCGCCCCAGGCGTAGGCCCGCGCCCGCTGCCGGCAACAACACCGATACCCTCACGCCAGGCATCCTACCGCATCGTGGTATCCTCTGGGCCATGACGTTTTGGGAAGCTTTGGTACTGGGGGTGCTGGAGGGCCTGACGGAGTTTTTGCCGGTCTCCTCCACCGGGCACCTGACCCTAGCCGCTCACCTGATGGGCCTGGATATCGAAAACGACCCCTTCATCAAGAGCTTTGTGGTGGTCATTCAACTCGGGGCCATCCTAGCCGTGCTGGCTTTGTACTTCAAGCGCTTCTTGCGCGATGGGAAGGTGTGGAAACGCATCCTCGTAGCCTTCATCCCTACCGGAATCCTAGGCTTTTTGCTGGCTGACCTTATCGAGAACGTATTCCTGGGCAACGACCTGATCGTGGTGGTGAACCTGGTGGGTGTGGGCCTCTTGCTGCTGTTCGTCGACCGCTGGCTAGAAGGGCACAAGCGTTACGACGACGTCAACCAGGTGCCCTTACTACAAGCCGTGTGGATCGGCTTCTTCCAAGCGTTGGCTATGGTGCCAGGGGTCTCGCGCAGCGGGGCCACCATCGTGGGGGGCATGGCCCTGGGGATGTCGCGCAAGGCCGCCGCCGAGTTCTCCTTTATCCTGGCCGTACCCACCATGCTTTCGGCCACGAGCTTCTCACTTTTGCGCAACTTAGAAGAGTTCCGCGCCGATAGCTGGGGCCTTCTGGGGGCGGGCTTCCTCACTGCCTTTGTGGTGGCTTTGCTCACCGTGCGCTGGCTCTTAGGCTTTGTCAGCCGCAATAGCTTCGTGCCCTTTGCCATCTACCGAATCTTCATCGGGCTGGTGTACGCAGCCTTCTTCCTGCGCTAGTCGAGCTCGAGCTCCACCGCCTCCTTCCAGCGCGGGGCCCGGGGATAGTCCAGGCCAAACAAATCCAGAATGCGCTGGGTGATGAAGGCCAAAAGGTCGTCGATCTGGGTGGGCCGGTGGTAGAACCCCGGGGCCGCCGGCAGAATCACCGCCCCAGCCTGAGCCGCCTTGACCATAGCCTCGAGGCTGGGTAAGGGCAAAGGGGTCTCGCGCGGCACCAGCACTAGGGGGCGGCGCTCCTTAAGGGTCACGTAGGCCGCGCGGGTCAGCAGGTTGTCGGCCAGGCCATAGGCCACCTTGGCCAGGGTGGTCGCACTACAGGGCACCACCACCATCCCCAAGGTACGAAAACTGCCCGAGGCCACCGCAGCTCCCAGGTCGCTGCTGCGGTACACCACATTGGCCAGGGCCTCTACCGCTTCCGGGTGGGTGTCCACCTCCTCCAGCAGCACCCGCTTGGCCCCTTGGGTCATGACCAGGTGGGTCTCGAGGCCGGGAATCCGCCGCAGGGTCTTTAGGAGGTCCAGGGCATAGGGCATTCCCGAGGCCCCCGAAAGCCCCACCACCAGGCGCTTGGGTACGATCATGGGCTGAGTCTAGCAGCAAAGGGGAAGAGGAAATGCAGCCAGGACTGCCCTGACCCCCTGCTCAATCCTCCTCGGGAGGTTGCCAGGCCAGACCGCGGAAAAACTCCCTTACCAACCGGCCTACCAACCCGCCCAGAGCCAGCAGGGCAACTAGGTTGGGAATGGCCATCATGCCGTTGAGAGTATCGGCCACGCTGGTGAGGGCGGCCAACCCTCCCAGAGGCCCTACAAAAGCAAAGGCCACGAAGGTCAGGCGGTAAGGCCAGCGAACCCCATCGCCAAGCAGATAGGCCGCCCCCTCCTCCCCATAAAAGCCCCAGGAGACCATGGTGCCCAGGGCAAAAACCGCTAGCAGCACCCCCAGCATGGCCACCCCCAACGGGTGCTCGGCAAACAGCAGGCGGGCCGCCTCCACCCGGTCCCCCCCCAGGAAGCGCTGCCACAGCCCACTGGCTATAAAGCTCAGGGCCATCAGGCTGGTCACCAGCAGGCTCACCAGCATCTCGGTCAGGCCCCAGAAGCCCTGCCGCACTGGGTGGTCGACCTGGGCCTGGGCATGGGCGATGGCCGCCGAGCCCAGGCCAGCCTCATTGGCAAAGATGCCCCGTCCTACCCCAGCCTTGAGAATCTCGGCCAGGCCTAGCGATAGGGCTGCCCCCGCCACCCCCCCGGTGGCCGCCTGAAAGCTGAAGGCCGAGGAGAAGACCAAGGCCAGCGCGCCGGGGAGCTGGCCGATGTGAAGGAGCAACAGCGGCAGCAGCCCCAGCAAAAACAGGCCCAGCTTGATGGGCACCACCACCTGGGCAAAGTGGGCAATGCGGCGGATGCCCCCGCCGAGCAAAAAGCCCACCAGCAGGGCCAGCAACAACCCAGTAATGGCTGGCGGTACGTTAAACTCCTGGGCCAAGGCCGCCCCCACCGCCCCTGCTTGCGAGAGGTTGCCAATGCCAAAGGCCGCTACAGCGGTAAAGAAGGCAAAAAGACCTGCCAGCCAGGCCATCCGCCGCCCTAGGCCATAGCGTATATAGACCATCGGCCCACCCAGTACCGAGCCATCGGTGTACTGGCGGCGGAAGTGCACTGCCAGCACCGCTTCGGCAAACTTGGTGGCCATGCCCACCAGATAGGCCACCCACATCCACACCACTGCCCCGGGGCCACCCACCACCACCGCCCCCACCATGCCGATAATGTGGCCGGTGCCGATGGTGGCCGAAAGAGCCACCATGGCCGCCTGGAAGGGGCTGATCTGGCCACCAAAACTGAGCGAGCGTTCCCGGATGGCCCCTAGGGTCTCGCGCAAAGCCACCCCCAGCCGGCTGAACTGGGCAAACCCGGTGCGCAAGGAAAGGTAAAGGCCCACCAGGATAAAGACCAGCATCATCCACTCGCCGTAGACCGCCCGGTTGAGCAGCTCGTTAATCTCAAGGATGTCCATAAAGGCTCTCCCCCTATATCAGTTCTGGCCAAGCTTCAACCCTCATCCCCCGGCTCAGACGCAACCAGCGCATATCGCGCTCGAACAGCCCCAGGCGACCCTGCATCTGAATGCGCGGCTCGGGGCGCAGGGCCACCTCCTGGGTTCTGCTGCGCAGCCGCACCCAGAAGGGTCCACCCAAAAGGCTCTTCCAGCGGGTAAACAGCCCTTCGTCAATCGCCGCTACCCCCTGCCCTCCCCCGTACAAAGGGAGCACCACCAGCATTTCGGGCTGGATTTCCCAGCTCTTCCGCGCCTCTAAAAGCCCCAAGCGCAGAAGCTTGTCGAGCACCTGAGCGGTCTGAAGGGGGGTGAACTGTTGATTCATCAGAGCCTGGACTAGGCTCTTGCCCTCAGCCAGGGCCAGCACCCGCAGTTCCATTGGGCTGAGCTGGGTCTGGCTCGAGGTCGGCTGGCTCTGGAGGACAAGGCCCCAGTTTTCCGGCAACTCTATCTCCCGCCAGGCTTCAAACTGGTGGAGAATCAGGCGCTGGGTTTCCAGGCCAGGCTCGATGCTTTGTTCCTGGGCTTGAACACCTGCTTCGTAGCGAAAGGGCCCCGAGCGTAGGCCCGCCAGCAGCTCGAGGGCCTCGAGGCCCCGCAAAGGCCCCGCCTCGGCATGGACCGGATACCCCCCCCGTAGGTATATACAGCCCGAAAACTGGGAGTGCTGGATAAATAAAGCCCCTTCCCTAGCAGCCCCCATTAGGGTTTCCAACAGCCGCAAAAGGGGAAACTCGGCCAGGTTTCCACTCAGCACGTTCTAGCCTCCGGCAAGCATAAGAATCTGAGCCATAGACCCACAATCGAGCGCAGCCAGGCCATTCTACCCGCCCACGGCACCATCGCGGGACCCGCAGCCCTAGGAACCGCCCATGCGCTAAGCTAGGGACTGGTCATGCCGAGCGTTCTGGTTTTACACGGTTTTACCTCCCACCCCATTCTCACCATGGGACCCCTACCCGAGACCCTGCGCCAGGCCGGGTTTACCCTAGCCCAGCCCGCCCTGCCCGGCCACGGCACCCGCCCCGAAGACCTGTGGTCCGTGCGTTGGCAGGACTGGCTCCAGACTGCCCGCGAGGCCTACCTAGCCCTGCCGGAACCCAGGGCAGTGGTAGGGCTTTCCATGGGGGGGCTGCTGGCCGCTTGGCTGGCCGCCGAATACCCCACCGCAGCCCTAGTGGCCCTGGCCCCGGCCCTAGGGCTCAAAAACCGCTTGGCCTATCTAAGCCCCTGGCTGCATTACCTCAAGCCCTGGGCCTTCAGCACCGACCCCGCCGAAGAGGCCCGCAGGCGGGCGCAAAGCCCCAACTACCCCAACTTTCCCACCCGGGCTTTAGCCCAGCTCATCGCGCTCCAGCGGCGCCTGCCCGAGCTTCTCCCCCAGGTTCGGGCCCCTGCGTTGGTGCTCGAGGCCACCCACGACGACACCGTGCCCGAAGCAGCCGTACAGCGCTATTTCGCCCTCATTGGCGGCCCACACAAGGAGTATCGCCGCTACCCCAGCCAGCACGACATGCTGCTCGACCCTTTGGCCCAAACCATCGCCAACGATATCGCCCTTTGGCTAAAGGAAAAAATGCCCGCCTGAGGGCGGTTTACCGGGGTTCTAGCTGCTCCACTAGCGCAGCCCAGCGCTCCAGGGCCTGGTTGAGCCGGGCCTCGAGATGGGCCTGCTCCTGGGCAATCTGGGCATACTCGCTGTGGTGTAGGTTGGGCTGGGCCGTGCGGGCCTGCAGGGCTTGTAGCTGGGCCTCGAGGTCGGCAATCTGGGCCTCGAGGCGCTCCTGCTCGCGCTCTAGGTGCCAGCGCCCCTTCACCTTACTGGTTCTGGGGGCCGGGCTCTGGGCTTTCGGAGGTTCGGCCTCGACCCTGACAGCGGCCCCCCGAGCCTCCCGGCGCTCCAGGTACTCGCCCGGCGGACCTGGGTAGTCGGCAAACTGCCCCTCGGCAAGGTGCCAGGTGCGCTGGGCCAGCCGGTCGAGGAAGTAGCGATCGTGAGAGACCAGAAGCAGCGTGCCGGGGTAGTCCAGAAGAGCCTCTTCCAGGGCCTCCACGGTTTTTAGATCGAGGTGGTTGGTAGGCTCGTCCAGCACCAACAGGCTGGCCTGCTCTAGCGAAAGCGAGAGCAACGCCAGCCGGGCCCGCTCCCCGCCCGAAAGATGCTTCACCAGCTTGAACTGGGCCGGATAGGGAAACCTCCAGGCCGCCAAGGCCGTGTGGGCTTTTTCCCCTAGCATTCGGTACAGCGTCTCGTAGAGGCTCAGCTCCGGGTCAAAACCGGATAGCTTCTGGTCGTAGTAACCCATCCGCACCCCTGGCCCGGTTCTGACCCGCCCTGCCGGGCTGTCCGAAGGCAGCAAGCCTAGGAGCACCTTGAGCAAGGTGGTCTTGCCCGCCCCGTTGGGGCCAATCAGGGCAATACGCTCGCCCTTGCGCACCAACAGGTGGGGGATGTCGAAGAGCAGCCGCCCGGCCAGGCTTTTTTGCAAAGCCCACCCCTCCAGCACCCGCTCCGCGCTGGGAGGATGCTCGAGGGGAAATTGGATGCGCACCCCCGGGGCTTCGGCCTCAGGAGGGGGAACCGCTTTCTGCACAAACTGCTCCAGGCGGGTCTCCAGGCTGTGCTTCCGCCGAGCGTGCTTGGCGCTGCTGTGGGCCCAACGGCGGGCCTGCTCTAAAACCCCCTCGAGCCGCTGCTTCTCTTTGAGCCAGCGGGCATACTGCTGCGCTTCTTGGACTTCTTGGGTGGCCTGCTCGCGGCGAAAAGCCGTGTAGTTGCCCTGGTAGAGCCTGAGCTGGCCCTGGTGAAGCCAGGCCACGCACTGGACCAATCGGTCGAGGAAGTGTCGGTCATGCGAGACTATCAGGAGGGCCCCACCAAAAGACTGCAAAAACTGCACCAGCCAGTCCACCCTCTCCAGGTCGAGGTGGTTGGTCGGTTCATCCAGCAGAAGCGCATCCGCCCCCGAAAGCAGCAAGGCTCCCAGGGCCAGCCGGCGGGCCTCGCCCCCGGAGAGGGCCTGGGCCTTCTCCATCTCCCGATCAGCAAAGCCAAGCCCCTTGAGCACCGCCTGGTAACGGGCCCGCTGTTGGTATCCCCCTACCGCCTCGAAGCGTTGGTGCAGCGCCTCCCAGCGAAGATAAACCTGGGGGTCGTCTAGGCCTCTCTCCAGGCGGGCCAGCTCAGCCTCCATCTGGCGAAAGCGGGCTTGGCCTTGCCGCAGCACCGAGGCCACCGTCTCTTCGGGACTATACTGGGGATCCTGGGGCAACAGCCCCAGGTGCGCTCCCTCGGCCCGGTGTATACGCCCGCGGGAGGGCTCGAGTTCGCCCACCAGCAAGCGCAGCAGGGTGGTTTTGCCCGAGCCGTTGGCCCCGACCAAAGCCAACCGGTCGCCGTGGCATAGCTCCAGGCCGACCCCCCGCAAAAGCTCCTGGCCCCCTAGGCTGTACTCGAGGTTTTCCGCCAGAACAATCCGCACAAAGGCCAGTTTAGCAGCTAGCGGCCTCGAGCCAGGCCCAGCCCCCGCAGGGCCACCACCCCGCTGACCCCCAGAAAGGCCCAGAACCCCAGCCCTGTAGGCCAGAAGGCTAAGAGCGCGTACATGTAGCCCACCACCGCCCCTACCGGGATGGGGTACCAGCTTGTCCGGTGCGTCTTCCAGTACAACTGCCAGTACAGGCCAGCCACCCCCAGGCCCAACCCCAGACCTACCCCCACGATGGCCGGGTAGAGAAACCCAAAAAACCCCAAGGTCGGAGCAATCCCCCCTCCGCCACGGAAGGCAAAGTACAGGGGCCAGTTGTGCCCGGCCACCAGGGCCACCGCCATCCAGGGCATGACCTGGAGAGGGGCCCACTGGCTCAGGAAGGCCACCAGAACCCCCTTGAGTCCATCGGCCAGCCCCACCGCCACCCCCCAGGCTGCCCCCAGCTGACGAAAAGTCCCGCTGGCCCCCGGGGTGTCCCGCTCGGCTAGGTTCACCCCTCTGATCCAGCCAGCAATCTGGCCAAAACTGAGCGAGCCCACCAGGTAGGCCCCCACCACCCACAGCACTTCCATAGACCCAATCGTATTCGGTTTGGCCAGACCGCGGGTTTTGGCTGTGGTAAACTGCTAAGGGAGTTTTTTGACGAAAGCGCTTCCAAAGTGGCCAAACGCAAACCCACCATCCACGAAGTCGCCCACCTGGCCCAGGTAGGCATCGGCACGGTGAGCCGGGTGCTCAACAACCACCCCTCGGTCCGGCCCGAGACCCGCGAGCGGGTGCTGGCAGCCATGGTCCACCTGGGCTACAGCCCCAATCCCCACGCCCGCCGGGTGGCCGGAGGACGGAGCTACACCGTCTCGCTGGTGCTACCGGTGGTCTCCACCGAGTTTTACAACCGGCTGCTCGAGGGCATCGAGGCGGTGCTGACCGAGGAGCGTTACGAGCTGGCCCTCTTCCCCATCCTCTCCCCCATCCGGCTACAACGCTACCTGGAAAGCCGCTCGCTGGCCTACCAGACCGACGGCATCCTGGTCTCCTCCCAGGGCCTGGCCAGCCTGCTGCCCGACCAGCGCTTCCCCACCGAACGCCCGGTGGTACTGGTGGATGCCTACAGCCCCCGCTACGACTCGGCCTATATGGATAACCGCCTGGGGGGTCGGCTGGCCGCCGAACACCTGGCCCAGTTCCCCGGGAAGATGTTTGCCATTCAGCTTAGGGAAGAGCTGGACGAGGTGCTAAGGAACACCGTGGGCCAGGAACGCATCGAGGGCTTTCGCGAGGGGCTAAGGAAAGCCCGGCGGGCCTTTCCGGGCAAACACATTTTCCTCTCGCGCTTCTCCCTAGAGGGCGGGCGCCTGGCCCTGCAGTACTTCATGCGCCTGGCCAAACCCCCTTACAACATCTTCGCTGGGGCCGATTTGCTGGCTTTGGGGGTGCTGGAGGAGGCCGAACGCCAGGGGCTCGAGGTCGGCCGGGAGGTCCGGGTACTAGGCTTCGACGGCCACCCCTGGACGGCAGAAAAGGGCCTTTCCACCCTGGCCCAGCCCATCGAGGAAATGGGGGCCGAGGCGGCCCGGCTCTTGATGAGCCGGATTCGCGGCTTCAAGGGCCCCCCCCGGGCCCGCCGCTTCGAACCCACTTTGGTGGTGCGGAAATCCACCCAAGGGCCCTAGCCCAGTGCCATCGTTGACCAGACCCCTGGTTTGGCCGTCAGGCAATGTTAGGATTGACTCGATGAATGCGGCTGGTTCTTCAAGCTACACCCCCACCGTGCGCGACAAGCGGCTCTGGCCCATCCTCGAAAAGGTAGAAGCGGGCCAGCGCCTAAGCTTCGAGGAGGGCATGGTGCTCTACCAGACCCCCGACTACCCCACCCTGATGTGGCTGGCCAACCGAGTGCGCGAGCGCAAGCACGGCCACAAGACCTACTTCGTGCACTCTTTGCGCCTCGAGTTCACCAACATCTGCTACGTGGGCTGCACCTTCTGCGCCTTCGCCGCCAAAAAAGGCGAGGCGCGGGCCTGGGACTATAGCGTGGAGGAGGTGGTGGCTAAAGTACGGGAGAAGTGGGAGCCCGGTCTGACCGAGCTGCACATGAGTTCGGGCCACCACCCCACCCGCCCCTGGAGCTACTACCCCGAGCTGGTGCGCACCCTGAGCGAGACCTTCCCCGGCCTGCAGGTTAAGGCCTTCACCGCTGCCGAGATCGAGCACCTCTCCAAGATCAGCAAGAAGCCCACCCTGGAGGTGCTGCGCGAGCTGAAAGAGGCTGGGCTCAAGGCCCTGCCTGGCGGGGGAGCGGAAATCTTCGCCGAGCGGGTGCGCAAGCAAATCGCCAAGAACAAGGTCAAGGCCGAGAAATGGCTGCAGATCCACCGCGAGGCCCACTCCCTGGGCCTGCGCACCAACGCCACCATGCTCTACGGCCACATCGAGACCCTGGAGGAGCGGCTCGACCACATGGATCGGCTGCGCCGCCTGCAAGACGAAACCGGCGGCTTTTTTAGCTTTATCCCCCTGGCCTTCCAGCCCGACGCCAACGCTCTGGCCTTCAACCTGGGCAAGACCGAGTTCACCACCGGCTTAGACGACCTGCGCAACCTGGCCGTGGCCCGGCTCTATCTGGATAACTTCGACCACATCAAAGGCTACTGGGTGATGATCTCCTCCGACCTGGTGCAGGTCTCGCTGGACTGGGGGGTTTCGGACATCGACGGCACCATCATTGAGGAGCACATCGCCCACGCCGCCGGGGCCACCAGCCCGCTGGGCCTCTCCCGTCAGAGGCTGGTACAGCTTATCCAGGCCGCCGGGCGCCTTCCGGTGGAGCGAGACGCTTTGTATAACGAGCTTCGGGTCTATCCGGCCGTTCCTACAGGAGCCCAGGCCTAACGGTATGTACATCCTGGGCGTTCCCCGCTACGCCAACACCGCTCCCCTCTACCACTTTCTGGAAGAGGGCGACGGGCTGGCTTTCCGCTACGGTGTGCCCACCGAACTCAACCACTGGCTGCTGGAGGGCACGGTTGACCTGAGTCTGGTCTCCTCCTATTTCTACCTGCAACATGCGGACAAGCTGCGGCCCCTGCCGGACTTTAGCGTGGCTGACCTGGGGCCGGTGTACTCGGTCAACCTGTTCCACCGTAAGCCCTGGCGCGACCTGCGGCGCATTGCCCTAACCACCGAGAGCGCTACCTCGGTGCGGCTTTTAGAGTGGCTTTTGCAAAAGGACGGTATCCCGGCAACCTGCACCCCCGAGCAGGGCGGCCTCGAGCTTTTGGATCGCTACGATGCGGTCCTCCTGATCGGCGACCGAGCCATCCAGACCTATTTCGGCCTCTTGTCCATCATCCCCGAGTCGGTGCACCAGGTGCCCACCCAGGCTGAGGGGGTGCGCATCACCGACCTCTCGATGAAGTGGTTCGAGCAAACCCGGTTGCCCTTTGTCTTCGCAGTCTGGGCCACCCGCAAAAACGCCCCCCCGCCTCCGGAGGTGGTGCGGCGACTACGGGCCGCCCGCTCGCTGGGCCTGGGCAACCTGGCCGCCGTAGCGGGTACCGAGGCCCAGCGCCTAGGGGTGCCCGAGCGCCTGATGCAACACTACCTGTGGAACTTCCGCTACCACCTAGAGGCCCCCGACCGGCTGGGCCTGGAAGCCTTCGCCCAGGCGGTGGGCCTGCCCTACCCGAACGACTACTGGGAGGTATAGCGGGCTAACCGGGCCAGCACCCGCTCTTTGCCCAATATCATCAGTAGGTCGAACATACCGGGGGTCTCCAGGCTCCCGGTGAGGGCCGCCCGCAGGGGCTGCATCACCGCGGCTGGCTTAAGGCCTTTGGCCTCGGCGAAGCCTCGCAAGGCCGGCTCGGTGGTCTCGGGCAGGAAGTCGGGCAGGCTGGCCAGCAAAGCCTGCAACGTAGGCAGCAAGGACCGCCCTTCCTCCAGCTTGGCCTGGGCCTTGGCCTGCAAGGGATAGGCCTCGGTGAAGAAGTACAGGGCCTTGTCTACAAACTCTTCCAGGATGTCGAAGCGGGGCCGCATGGCCTCCACCACCTGTTTCAGGTAAGCCTCGGAGGGCCAGGCCAGACCACGGCGCTTTAGGAAAGGCTTGACCCGCTCGGTTAGGTCGTCCAGGCTCAGGACCTCGCGGATGTACTTACCGTTCATCCATTTGAGCTTGGCCAGGTCGAAGACCGGCCCCCCCAGGCTGATGCGCTCGAGGCTAAAGTGTTCGATCATGTCTTGGAGGCTGAAAATTTCTCGTCCATCGGGCATGCTCCAAGCCATGGTGCCCAGGTAGTTGAGCAGGGCCTCGGGCAGAATCCCCTGGGCCCGATAACTTTCCACGCTGGTATCCATTTTGCGCTTGGAAAGCTTGGACTTATCGGGATTGCGCAACAGGGGGGTGTGGCACCAGACCGGCTCCTCCCAGCCAAAAGCCCGCAGGATCAGGATGTGAAAAGGCGTGCTGGTGAGCCACTCCTCGGCCCGAATGACGTGGGTCACCCCCATCAGGTGGTCGTCCACCATGGCCGCCAGGTGATAGGTGGGGTAGCCGTCGGCCTTGAGGATGACCTTATCGTCCAGCATGGCGTTGTCGAATTCCACCGGCCCGCGTAGTAGGTCGTGCACAATGGTCTTGCCTTCCAAAGGCACCTTGAGCCGCACCACATGGGGCTCCCCTGCTGCAGCCCGCCGCTCCGCCTCCTCCACGGGATACTCGCGGTAGCGCCGGTTGTAGCCCTGCTCGAGGCGGCCCGCCCGCCGGGCCTCCTCCCGGGCCGCGGCCAGCTCCTCGGGGGTATCGAAGGCCCGGTAGGCCGCCCCTTTTTCCAGGAGTATCTGCACGTAACGGTGGTAGATGGGCAGACGCTGGGACTGCACATAGGGCCCGTTGGGCCCACCCTTGGCTGGGGACTCATCGGGCACCAAACCCAGCCAGTCCAGCATCTCCAGGATGCGCCGCTCGGAGGTGGGGTTGTAGCGGGAGCGGTCGGTGTCCTCCAGGCGGACGATGAACTTGCCGCCATGCTGTTTGGCGAAGACATAGTTGAACAAGGCCTGATACGCCGTACCCACATGGGGGTCGCCGGTAGGACTAGGGGCAATACGGGTCACAACCACAAGCGATAGCTTAAGGCTCAAAGCGCTAAGGGGAAAGCCTAGCCTCTCACGGCTGGCTTAGCGGGGGATGATACCCTATAGGACAATGGAAGCAGCTGTGCAGCAGTCCCCGGCTTTATCCGCCCGTGCCAACACCCGCCTCGAGGCCCATGGCCTGGTCAAGCGCTACGGGCGGCGGGAGGTGGTGCGGGGGGTAGATCTGGAACTCTCCCGCGGTGAAATTGTCGCCCTCTTCGGCCCCAACGGGGCTGGCAAAACCACCACCTTCTACATGCTGGTGGGCTTCATCGAGCCCAACGCCGGGCGCATCATCCTGGGTGGCCAGGATGTCACCCGGCTGCCCATGTACAAGCGGGCCCGGCAGGGCCTAGGCTATCTGCCCCAGGAACCCTCGGCCTTCCGCCGTATGACCGCCTTGGAAAACCTATTGGCCGTGCTGGAGTTCCAACCGCTTTCCAAAACCGAGCGCCTCGAGCGGGCCCATAGCTTACTGGAGGAGCTAGGCATCCGTCACCTGCGGGACAAGTACGCCTACACCCTTTCGGGCGGCGAACGGCGGCGGCTGGAGATCGCCCGGGCGCTGTGCACCAACCCCGACTTTATCCTGCTGGACGAGCCCTTCACCGGAGTAGACCCCAAAAACGTGCGGGACATCCAGAAGCTCATCTCCGAGCTGCGAGAACGGCGGGGGGTAGGCATCTTCATCACCGACCACTCGGTGCGCGAAACGCTGGCCATCGCCGACCGCATCTACCTGATGTACGACGGCCAGATGGCTTTCCAGGGCTCACCGGAGGAATTCGCACGCGATTCGGGCGTGCGCACGCACTATCTGGGCGATGAATACGAGCTTTGATTCAGCGGTCAGCTCTAGGGGGTTTGCCTTGGCGAAAAAGCGGGAAGTCCGGGAAAAAAGCCAGGGCCCCAGCGCTTTCTGCCCCTTTCCCCTATTCCTTTCACAACCATGACCTTTTGGGCCATTCTCATCCTTATGGTGCTCGTGGCGGGCCTGGTGGCCTACGTGGGCGACCAGGTGGCCAAACGGGTGGGCAAACGCCACTGGCGCTTTTTGGGCTTGCGCCCCCGGGCTACCGCCACCTTGGTGGCGGTAGGCACCGGGGTACTGATCGCCTTGGGAGCTTTCGGGAGCTTTTTCCTGTTAGTGCGGGAGGCCCGCGAGACCATCCTACAAGCTGAAACCGTGCGCCAAGAGCGGGATCGGCTGCGCAACGAGATCAACCGCTTGGAAAACCGGGCGGCCAGCATCTTTGCCCAAAACGAGCAGCTCAAAACTGAGCGCGACGAGTTTGAGAAAAACAATACCATCCTGGCCCGCCAGCTCGCCCAGTACGCCGAGTTGCAGCTCCAGACCCGGCAGGAACTCGAGGGGGCCCTGCTCGAGCGGGAGCGCCTGCACCAGGAGGTGCAAAAACTCCAAACCGCCAGCACAGCCCAGCGCCAGGCCCTAGAACAGCTCAAGCGGATTCGGCTGAGCCTCCTGCAGGAAAAGGAGGCCCTTCAGAAAGAAAAAGAGCAGCTTCTGGCCCAAGCCCGCGGGGCCGAAGTGCAGCTTGAGCGGCTCGAGGCCGCCCGCCGCGAGGCACAAAACCAGCTGAACAGCCTGCAGGCCCGTACCCGAGAGCTGGAGGAGCAGCTGCGCCGGCTCGAGGCCGAGAAGCGTACCCTCGAGGGCGACGTGGCCGTGTTGGGAGGAACCTCTCAGGCCCAGGTTCCTCAAAGCGATAGCGCCAGCCAGGCCCTAGAGGCCCTCCAGCGCGAAAACAGCGAACTGCGGGCTAAGTTGAACCAGGCCCAGCGCGAGCTGCAACAATTGCGCGAGCACAACCGGCTGATGGCCGCCAGCCTGGACAAAAGCCTGGCCGCCAACCTGTTGGCAGAAGAACCGGTGTTCCCCGGCAAAGAACAGATTGCGCTGAGCGAGGTTACCCGACGAGCAGAAAACCGTGTACGCCTGATCGGCCTGCGCCCAGAAGCGGTGGAAAGCCCCAGCCTGAGCAACCTCAAACCTGGGATCCTCCTGGCCCGGGTCCAGGGGGTCAGCGCTGAGGGGCGGGTTCGCTTTGGCATCGAGTACCGGGCCCGCATCCAGGCCTTTGCCGAGGGCGACGTACTAGCCAGCATTACCCTGCTGCTCCCCGCCAGCCCCAACGAGCTGCGGCGCAAGTTCAATACCCTGCGCCAGCTGGCCGAGAACCGGTTAGCCGAGGCCGGCTGGGTGCCGGAAAAACTGGCCCGGGGAGGGATCGCCCTCGAGGAGTTCGTTAACCTGGCCACCCAGCTCAGCGGCAAGCGCGGCGGGATCCGCATCGCGGTGGTGGCGGCAAGCGACCTGTACCCCACCGAACCGCCCCAGATGGGGCTGAAAGTCCTGCCCTAGGGCCTTGGGAGGGTGGCAGTTTTGATTAAGGAAACGAAACCCTGCCCTTAGGCGGTACTCAGCTAGGCTACATAGCTTTGAAAGGTGAACCTCAAGGCAAAATCTGCCCACCTTGCCGCAGGCCTGTGCCTGACCCTGGTAGGTTGTCAGGAAAACGGCCTCATGCCCCCCGGTGAGCCTCAGGTGCGCCTGGCCTCCGTGGTCTCGTCCGGCCTGAACCAGCCGCTCTACCTGACCCATGCCGGGGATGGCAACGGCGATTTATACGTAGTGGAAAAGGCCGGGCGCATTAGGCTGATTGAGAGGGGCACCCTACGTGGGCAAGCCTTCCTCGACATCAGCAGTAAGACCTCCAAGAGCGGCGAACAGGGTTTGCTGGGCCTGGCCTTCCACCCCAACTACCGCAACAACGGTTACTTCTACGTGAACTACACCAACAGCGCCGGCGATACCGTAATCGCCCGCTACTCTGCCAACCGCAGCACCAAACTGGCCGACCCCAACTCCGAACAGGTGGTGCTCACCGTAGACCAGCCCTACGACAACCACAACGCCGGCTGGATCGGTTTTGGCCCCGATGGGATGCTCTACATCCCCCTAGGGGATGGCGGCGCTGGCGGCGACCCCCAGAACCACGCCCAGCGCCTCGAGGCCCAGGACGGGAACCGTCACTTCTTGGGTAAGGTGCTGCGGATTGACGTAAACGCTGGCGAACAAGGCCGGAACTACCGCATTCCCACCGATAACCCCAGCCTGGGCGGGCGGGTGTCGGAAATCTGGGCCTATGGCCTGCGCAACCCCTGGCGGGCCAGCTTCGACCGGCAAACCGGCGACCTGTGGATTGGTGACGTGGGCGAGAACACCCAGGAGGAAATCAACCGGGCCCCTCACGGAGGCAAGGGTCTTAACTATGGCTGGAAGATCATGGAGGGAACCCACTGCCATGCCAGCCAAATTGACCCTGGTTGCAACCACCCTAGCCTAACCCCACCCGTGCACTCTTACGGCCGGGGTGACGGCATCTCGGTGACCGGGGGCTATGTCTACCGAGGCTCGCGCTTTCCCCGCATGCGGGGACGCTACTTCTTTACTGATTACGGCAACGGCGACCTTTGGAGCCTGCGCCTGGTCGACAATGCCTGGACCCGCAAAACCGAGGTTTCCTCGGCAGGCCGCAGCCTAGCCTCCTTCGGAGAAGACGAGCAGGGGGAAGTGTATCTGATCAGCCTAGGAGGCCAAATCTGGCGCTTGGAAGACCAGCCCTAACCATGCACGCATTGCGCCGCGTAAACTATACGGTTTCCTCACACCTACCCATTTATGCTAAGACCATGCGCCTGCTGGTCTTGCTGTGTTTGTTCAGCTTTGCCTGGGCACAACCCCACCCAGCCTTCCAGATCGAAGAGGTGGCCAGCAACCTAGGAGTACCCTGGAGCCTCAGGTTTGCCCCCGATGGACGCCTATTCTTCACCCAGCGGAACAATCCTGTGGCAACCGTAGGCGCACTGGATTTACGCAACGGCCAGCTCACCTTCCACCAAAGTCAGGCCCCGGTGCGCAACGAAGGCGAGGCCGGGGTCATGGGCCTCGAGCTCGACCCTGGTTTTGCCCGGAACAACAAGCTATACATCTGCTACTCCTACTGGAAAGAGGGCATCCAGAGCGAAAACAACCGCCGTAACCGGCTCTCGAGCTTCACTCTATCGGGAAACCGCCTGACCGACGAGAAAATTCTGCTCGACGATATGCTGGGCTGGTGGAACCACAACGGCTGCCGGGTGGTGTGGGGGCCCGATGGCAAACTGTATGTCTCGATGGGTGATGCCGGCGATGCCCCCTCTAACGTTCCTGGTGAGTTTGGCTTCGCCGCCAAAGCCCAGAGCCCGAAACTACTGGCAGGAAAAATCTTTCGCATCAACCCCGATGGCAGCATCCCTCCCGACAACCCCTTTTACCACCAGATCACTGGAGCGGCTAGGGCCATCTGGAGCCTGGGGCACCGCAATCCCCAGGGGCTGGCCTTCCAACCCGACACCGGTCTCTTGTGGTCGCCGCCGAAAACATGACCTTCAGCTGCACCGGGGAGGACCTGCGCCAAAGCTATCAACCCGCCATACGGGAGTATGGCGGTGGCAATGCGCTCACCATCGCCCCCAGCAATCTGGCCTTTTACACGGGCCGGGTCTTCCCCCAGGGGCAAGGGAACCTGTTCTTTGTGACCCTAAAAACTGGGAGGCTTTATAGGCTGGAACTACAAAATACGCTTATTCTTCGTGAAGAAATCCTAATCAATGGCCAGTATGGTCGCCTGCGCGACCTCGCGGTAGGACAGGATGGCCTTATCTACCTTTCCACCGACCAAGGAACGATCCTTCGCCTGAAGCCCGCCAACCTGTAATCCACACCCATCGAGCTCAAATCGAGTCCGGCTAAACTGAGCCCATGCAAAAAGTCGCCTGGTCTTTTCTGGTCTTGCTGAGCCTGGCCTTTGCCCAGAGCATCCAACTGGTTCCCGTGGCCACCAACCTGAGCCGCCCTTTGTTCCTCACCTACGCTCCCGACCAAACCGGCCGGCTCTTCATCGTGGAACAGGGCGGCACCATCCGCATCCTACAAAACGGGCGTCTTCTGGCCGAACCCTTTCTCGACGTAACCCATCTGGTCTCCTGCTGTGGCGAGCGCGGCCTGTTGGGCCTGGCCTTCCACCCCAGCTTCCGCCAGAACCAGCTATTCTTCATCAACTACACCAACCGCGAGGGCCACACCGTAATCGCCCGTTACCGGGCCAACGGCAACCGCGCCGACGTGGCTTCCGCCCAGATTCTACTCACCATCGAACAGCCCTATGCCAACCACAACGGCGGCATGATCGCCTTTGGCCCCGATGGCATGCTCTACATCGGCATGGGGGACGGTGGGGCCGCAGGCGACCCCCTCAACGCCGGGCAGCGGCTCGATACCCTGCTGGGCAAGATTCTACGCATAGACGTAAACCGCAGCGAGGGGGGACGGGCCTATGCCATTCCCGCCGACAACCCTGTCCTGGCCGGACGCCGTAGCGAAATCTGGTCGTATGGTTGGCGCAATCCTTGGCGCTTCAGCTTCGACCGGGAAACCGGGGACATGTGGATTGCCGATGTGGGGCAGAACGCGGTCGAAGAGGTGCACTTCCAACCCGCCAGCAGCAAGGGGGGCGAGAACTACGGCTGGCGCATCATGGAGGGAGACCGTTGCTACAACCCCCCGCAAAACTGCAGCCGCGAGGGACTGGTAATGCCGGTGCTCACCTATACCCACGACCAAGGCCGCTCCATTACCGGGGGGTATCGCTACCGCGGCAACGATATGTCCGCCTTCCGTGGGGCCTACTTCTATGGCGACTACGTGAGCGGCCGTATCTGGGCGGCTACTTTGCAGGCTGGACGCTGGCAAAGCCGGGAGGTTCTGCGCACCGACCTGAACATCAGCTCCTTCGGGGAGGATGCCACCGGAGAGCTGTACGTGGTTGACCACCGGGGCGCCGTTTACCGTATGGCCCAGCGATAGGTGTGCCATACTTAGGCCATGCACCCGTCCTTGTTCAGGCCGGCAGGGGTTTTGGTTGTAGCCCTGGGGTGGGCCCTTTTCCTCCCCGCCTGGGCCCAGCCCGCCCGCGTTTTCTTGAGCGGGGCCCAGCACGAGTACCAGCGTTTCAACAACTGTGGCCCAGCCACCTTAGGCATGGCCCTGAGCTTCTGGGGCAGCCCGGCCACCCAGTACCAGATTGCCCCGGTACTCAAGCCCAACAAGAACGACAAAAACGTGAGCCCCGAGGAACTGGCCGCCTATGCCCGTCAGCAGGGGTTTGGCGTGCACCTGGGCGTGGCGGGCGACTTAGGCCTACTGAAGGGCCTGCTGGCCGAGGGGTTTCCCGTGGTGGTCGAGACCTGGTTCATCACCCCTGACCACGGCGGGATGGGCCACTACCGTTTGCTGGTGGGCTACGACGAGCGCCAGGGCCACTTCCACGCCTTCGACAGTTACCTCGGCCCCAAGGTGACGCTGGGCTACGGCGAGCTAGACCGGCTTTGGCGGGTGTTCCACCGTACCTATCTGGTGATCTATCCCAAAAGTCGCGAGGGTGGGCTCAGGGCCTTGCTGGGCCAGCGTAGGCTCGAGGCCACCGAGCGGCGGATGGCCCTCGAGGCTGCCCGCCGCGAAAGCCAGAGCAACCCGGGCAACCCCTTCGCCTGGTTCAACCTGGGCAGTGCCTACCTCCGGCTGGGCCTGGCCCAGGAAGCGGCCAAGGCCTACGACCGCTCGCGCCAGCTTCCCCCAGACCCCTCCTTCGACCCTCGCCGCCCCGCCGATGCCGCCAGCCCCTGGCCCTGGCGGATGCTGTGGTACCAGTTTGGTCCCTACGAGGCCTACTTCAAGACCGGGCGCTACCCGGAGGTGGTGGCCCTGGCCAACGACGTGCTGCGCCGGGCCAACGACCACGAGGAGAGCTACTACTGGCGCGGCCTAGCCCGCCAAGCCTTGGGCCAGCGAAGAGAAGCCCTGGCCGATCTTCAGGCCGCGCTGCGTTACCGGCCCAGCTACCGCGAGGCCGCTTTGGCGCTGCAAGGCTTGCAGGGCTCGAGGTGAGCAAAACCCCAGCGCAGAAGCTTGCGCTGGGGTTTCTAAGAACTACTGCCGAACGCTGGCGTTGTAGCGGGCCAGCACCGCATCCGCCCGCCCTTTGGCCTCGTTGAGGGCCTGCTGGGCCGGCTTGCCCCGCAAGGCCTCCTCGATGGCCGACTGCACAATCTGGCGAATCTCGGTAAACCCGCCCATCAAGCAACCCGCTGAGGCGTTGTTGACCTTGGAGGTTTCCAGCTGCCGCACCGCGGTAGTGTAGTTGGGCTGGCGCACATAGGCCTGCCGCACACTAGGCAGCTCGGTTACCCCCTTCACCACCGGAAAGTAGCCGGTACCAATAATCCACTTAGCCTGGACTTCTGGGCGCAGCAAAAAGCGGATGAACTCCCAGGCAGCCTGGGTTTCGGCTTCCGGGAAGCCTCGGATCAGGTAGACCGCAGCCCCTCCGATAGCAGTACCGTTGCGCTCCTGCAGGTAGGGGTAAAAAGCTGTGCGCACCGGGAAGCGATTGCCCACCTGGCGCAGCACCCCGGTCAGCGAGGCCGTGGAGTAGATGGCAATGGCAGCCTGCCCCTGGGCAAAGAGGCTCTGGCTGTCGGCCCAGTTGCGCCCGGTGTTGGCCGCCACCCCTTCCCGTACCAACCGGGCCCAGGTATCGAGGAAGGCCACGGCGGCGGGGTTGTTGAAGGTGACCTCGGTGGCTCGAGCCCTGCGACCGTTCTCGTTGTTGCAAAAGAACTGGCCCGAGTTATAGGAAAACTGCTCCATGAACCAGCTATCAATGGGAATGGAAAGACCGTAACGCAGGGTCTTCCCCGAGGCGTCCTTGACGGTCAGCCTGCGGGCAGCCGCCTCGAGGTCGGCCAGGCTCCAGGTGTTGCGGTAGGGAATGCCGGCCTCCTCCAAGGCCCGGGCATTGAAGTAGAGAATGGGGTTAGAGCTGTTGAAGGCCAACCCGTAAAGCTTGCCATCCACCGTGTAGTAGTTGCGCGGCTGGGGCACGAACTGCGAGAGGTCAAAGTTGTTGCCCCGGGCCAGGTCTTCGAGAGGAACCACCGCCCCGGAATCGGCCATAAAACGGGCTCCGATATCGTAGACCTGGATGACGTGGGGCCGGCCCTGCCCCCCTGCCCGCAAGGCCGCTTGTAGCTTGTTCAGGCCCTCGTCGTAGGAACCCACAAACTGGCTGCGAACCGTAACCCGGTTCTGCGCTGCGTTGAAGTCCTTGACCAAAGCCTCGGTGGCCTCGCCCAGCACCCCGCCCATGGAGTGCCAGAAGTCGATGGTCACCCGTGGCTGGGCCAGGGCCGGACTGCCCAGCGCCGCCCCTACCAGAAAACCGACCAGATGTTTCCTCATACTTTTCCTCCCTTATCCCTTAAGCCCGCCCAGAGCAATCCCCCGGATAAAGGTTCGCTGGGCAAGCAAAAAGGCCAGCAAAGTAGGCAGCAGTACCAAGATGGCTACCGCCGCCACCACGTTCCAGCTCGAGACCTCTACGCTTTGCACCTGGGCGATGGCCACCTGGGCGGTCTTCATCTGGTTCTGGTTGACCACCACCAAGGGCCAGAGGTACATGTTCCAGGCCCCCAGGAAAGAAAGTGCCCCCAAGGCCCCCAGGGCCGGGGCGGCCAGGGGCAAGGCCACATGCCAGAGGGTACGCAGGTGGCCGGCCCCGTCTATCCGCGCTGCGTCAAAGAGATCCTGGGGCAGACTCTTGATAAACTGGCGCAGCAGGAAGATGCCCAGGGGCGAGGCCAGAAAAGGCACGATCAGCGCGGCGTAGCTGTTGATCCAGCCCAGCTGCTGCACTAGGAGGTAGCGAGGCAGGAAGGTTACCTCGTCGGGGATGAGCAAAACCGCCACCACAAAACCAAACAACAGGCTCTGCCCCGCGAAGCGGATGCGGGCCAGGGCATAGCCCAGGGTGGCCGAGGTGAACAGCACCCCTAAGGTGATGCTCAGCGAGACCAGCAGGCTATTCAAAAGATAGCGGCCCACCGGGTGTTTTTGCACAGCCTCCCGGTAGGCCTCGAGGGTCGGCTGGGGTGGCCAAAGACCAGGGGTGTACAGGTCGGCCTCGCTGCGGAAGCTAGCCGAAAGCAGGCTCAGCAGGGGTAAGACCAGCAGCCAGGCATATACCCCCAAAGCCAGATAGAAGAGCGGACGGGCCAACCAGCGCGGCAGACTAGGCATAGTGCACCCTCGTACCTAGAAAGCGGAACTGCAAAGCCGCCAGCAGCAGCAGCACCAGGAATAAAACCACCGCCTGGGCTGCGGCATAGGTGAAGCGGAAGTTGAAGAAGGCATCCTGGTAAAGGCGATAAACCCAGACGGTGGTGCTTTCCATAGGGCCGCCCCGGGTGAGCAGGTGAATCTGGCCAAAGGCGGTAAGGCTCGAGAGCAGGGTAAGGAGGCCCACCAAGAACAAGGTGGGCGATAAAAGCGGTAGGGTAATGCGCCAAAACTGCGTCCAGATGTTGGCCCCATCGATCCGGGCGGCCTCGTAGAGGTCTTCGGGAATCTGTTGCAGCCCGGCTGTGAGCAGGATGGCGGTAAACCCCACCCCAGCCCAGGCCGTCACCACCGCCAGGGTGGGCAGAGCCAGCTCAGGGCTGGTCAACCAGGGCTGGGCGGGGAGACCCAAAGCCTCCAGCCAGCGGTTCAGGCTCCCCCCACCGGATGCAAAAACCAGCCCCAGGCGATTGCCGCCACCGCTGTGGGTACTGCGGTGGTCAGAAAAAAGAGAGTACGGAACAGCCCTACCCCAGGAAAGGGGCGGGCCACCATCAAAGCGGCTAGCAACCCCAGCAAAAGCTGCAGTGGGGCCACAATCGTGGCAAAGGCAAAGGTGGCCCCCACCGAGCGCCAGAAGGCCGGATCGCGCAGTAGCTCAGCGTAGTTGGCCAGACCCACCCAGACCCGCTCACTGCCCAGCAAGTCCTCTCGGTGAAAGGACAGCCAAAACGCATTCAGGGTGGGCCAGACCATGAACACCAATAGCAAGCCCACCCCCGGGGCTACCAGCCAGAGGGCCTCGAGGGCCTCCCCTCTGACGAAGCAGCTCCTCTTTCGGGCGGAAGGTGCACGGGAGATAGGGGTGCGACGGGTTGCCATCAGACCTCCAGTCCGACCCAGCATCCCGTCTTTGTATCAGGATAGTTTCAAAACACAGCAGATTTTCCGCTTACAAACCCGGTGTACTCAGGCCCAGGTAAAACCGCGGCCCAGGCTCGCCCAGCCCTTGGGCCCCACCCAACACCAGGCCGTAGCCGGGGGCTAGGTAAAAGAGCGTCAGGCCCAGCCGTAACTCAGCCCCTATGGAAAAGCGAAGCTGGTTCCAGTCCAAAGGCGAACCGGCCACCCCAGCGTCGGCGAACAGGGTAAGGCTGAGGTCTTCGAAGAAAAGGGGCCAGTTGCCCCAGCCCCGCTCGAGGCGCCAGGGGGGCAGGCGGTACTCCAGCGCGCCCACCAGGGCCTGGGCCCCTCGGAGCTGCCCCGGCCCGTAGCCCCGCACGGCCAGGGTAGGCACCCCGCCCAACCTCAGCGGGCCCACCCCCAGGTCAAAGGCATCCAAGGCTAAAGGCGAGGTAGTGAACCCACCCCCAAGGCGCAGCCCAAGCAGGTGGGCCTCTTCCAGCGGCAGCCTAAACTGGAAGCCCAAGGCGGCCTGCAGGCGGTAGTACCAGTCTGGGTAACCCTCCCGCACCAAGGCGGTACCCACCGCGCGCAGGCTGTTGCGCAGGCGGAACAGGTCGCTGGCGCTGGTGCTATAGCCTTGCAAACTCAAAGAGAAGCTGTGGGTGACGGTGTTCCGGCTTGAATCGAGGAGTGGCTCGAGAGCGTCCGAGCGCCCATACCCCAGGCCCAGGCTGCCCTGGGGCAACCAGAAGGAGGCCGACAGGCCCTGAAGGTGGTGGCGCCCCAGACCGGCTAGCTGCAAGGTGAGGGGGAAGCCTAAGCCGGCATAGCGGTAGGCCAAGTTGTAGTACAACCCACCCAGGCCGTCGAAGCCGGCCTCGAGGGCATACCCGTGCAGGCCTACCGGGTCGGAGGCCGAGAAGGAGGCCCCCAGGAGGGCGCTCAAACCAAAGCGGCCCACCTCCACCCCAGCCAGGGGCAACCAGTAGCGGGGGACCAGGTAGCGCAAGGGGTCGTAGGGCTCGGGCAAAGACCCCCCTTCCGCCGGCTGGAAAGGGGGCAGCGGCTCCGCTTCCAGAACCACCGGCCTCCAGGCATCCGGCCGGTAGGGCATCTGGTAGAGGTTGTAACCGCTTTCACCATAACCGGTGAAGATCAGGTGCCCTCCATCGTGGGCAAACGTGGGCTCAAACGCCCCGGTCAGCAGGTTGGTCACCTGGAAGACCGCCCCGTCCTCCAGGCGGTAGGCGTAGAGGTTGTAGACCTGGTTCACATCGGCGCTGTAGAGCACATACCGCCCATCTGGGCTATAGACCGGGTCGCGCTCCACGTTCTTATCCTGGGTCAGGGGGATAAGAGCCCCGCTAGCCAGGGTGTACAGATACAAGTCTTGGAAACCCCCGCGCCGCAGCAGGGCCAGCACCAGGCTCTGGCCGTCGGGGGCCACCGCGAAGGAGTGAATCACCCCGTCCTGTTGGGGAAAGCTTCGCAGGGGTTGAACCTGCTTTAGCTCAGGGAAGTAGCGGGCCAACTCGGTGGAACCGTCCGGGGTGTTTTGGGCCAGGAAGATGCTCTGGCCATCGGGAGCGTAGCGGGCGTAGTAGACCCGCTGGCCCTGGGTGAGCCGCCGCACCCGGCCCTCTAAGGGGTCGTACTGGTAGAGGTCGCTTTCCACCCGGTAGGGCCCCTGGGCGCCGCGGGCCACAAACAAGAGATAGCGCCCATCGGGCGACCACTCTGGGTACTGGGCCGCACCACTCCACAGCTCACGGTCCTGCCCCTTCTGCACCAGGCGCAGGCCGCTGCGCCAAGGGGAAGTATGGGCATACACCAGGCCTCTCGGCGAATCGGTGGGGCTTTGACTGAAGAACCCTAGCTGGCTAAGGCGGACGGCTGGGGTCAGCCCTTCGGCACGGATGCGGGCGATCTCCTCGGCGAACTGCCCTGGTAGCCAGCGCACGAACTCGGCGTAGAGCTGGTCGAGGGAGACCCCAAAGGCTTGCAGGAAAGGCTGATTGAAATCTTTTAGAGCCAGCATGCCGGCGTTGGCCTGGCTCAAGCGGACATAGGCCTCGGGGCCGAAGCGCTCCTCGAGGTAGCGTACCAGCCAGGCACTGTAGTTGTAGACCAAAAAGCCCAGATAGGGCCAGCGGGTGCGACCATAGGCCTGGCGGATCTCATCCAAGCTGGGGAATGCCCCCGAAAGGACCATCTGGCGTAGGAACATCCGGGTGACAGCCTCGTTGAGGCGCGACGCCCCCAGCTTTTTGTACTTCAAATACACCACCGCGCCCTCCACAAAGGGGAAGGGCTTGATGGCGCTTTGGGCGGGGAGTTGGCCAAAGATGCGGGTACGCTCCTTGAGGGGCCCCTGGACCTGGGTCAGGTCGAAGAGGTGGGCCACCTCGTGAAAGACCACCGCCTCCCACCAGGAGTCCAGCCGGGGGTTGAAGAAATCGGCCAGGCGGAACTGGGCGGTGTAGACACCTGCCACCAGGTTGACCGGGTCGGCAAAGCCGTTGACCACGTCGCCTACGTCGGCCAGCACCAGCTGGAGGCGCCCGGGAGGAGGCTCGAAGTCGGCGGCCAGCAACCGGTAGGCCCGCTCAGCGTGCCAGGCCACCTCTCGCGCGGGGGCCTCGAGGCCTTGGGGGTAGTGGATGTCAAAGTGCTCGGTACGCAGGGTGAACCAGGCCCGGGTGGGGTCGAACTGGGCCAGCCCGGTCGCAGCCAGAAGCACCAGCCAGGCGGCAAGACGCCAGAGCATCAGCGGATAATCTGCGGCACCACCCGCACCTCGCGGGTCTGGCCGTCGCGCCAGACCTTGAGGGCGACCGCCTCGCCCGGCTTCTTAGAAAGCAACACCGCCCGCAGGTCGTTGATGTTGGCAATGGGGTTGCCGTCGGCCTCGAGCAGCACATCCCCGTTCACCCCTAGCTCAATCACCTGGCCGCTGCGCAGTTGAAGCTGCACGCTGCGGGTCGCTGGGCGCAGCCCGGCCCGCTCCGCCGGACTGCCGCGCTCGACCTGCTGAATCATCAGACCGGTCTCGGGCAGGCGGTTCTGCCGGCGGATGTTCTCGGGGTACTGGTTCATAGGCAGAAGGGAGAGGGTGATGCCCAGACGGGGCCTCGAGCGGATGATCTCCTCGGCGGTGATCTCCTTGCCAGCCTTGAGGTCGGCCAGGTACTGCTTGGCTAGGTTGATGGGGATGGCAAAGCCGATGCCCGCCGACTGGGCCTGGCCACCGAAAACCCCGGTGGTGCTGTAGATGAAGGTGTTGATGCCAATGACCTCACCCCGCGAGTTCAGCAAAGGCCCACCCGAGTTGCCGGGGTTGATGGCGGCATCGGTCTGGATCACGGTGGGCACAAAGGCCCCGGTGCCGCTAGCACTGCCGTCGTTGGGGTTGCGCCGGATGGCCGAGACAATGCCCTCCGTAACGGTAAACTCCAGACCAAAGGGGTTCCCCATAGCGATGGCCTTCTGCCCCACGCGCACCTGGTCAGAGTCGGCTAGGCGCATGGGCTTGAGCTTCTCGCGCGGGGCCTGCACCCGAATCAGGGCCATATCCAGCGGCTCAGCCCGGCCCACCACCCGGGCGGGATAGCTTTTGGGGTCGTTGTGGAAGCGCACGGTGATCTGGTCGGCCCCCTCAATCACGTGGTAGTTGGTGAGGATATGGCCCTCCTGGTCAATCACGAACCCCGAGCCGGTGCCCTCCTGGGGCTGAGGCTGGAAAAAGGGGGCGAAAAAACCCAGGTCGCGGCTAACTGAAGCACTGCGCACCGCCACGAAGACCACCCCATCCCCGGTGCGCTGAACCACCTCGATGGTGTTGCGTTCGTTTTCCAAAAGGGCCCGGTTGGGGTCAAAGGACTGGGCCTGAACCTGAGCGGTGGGCGTCGGCTCGAGGGGGGCCTGGCTTTTGCTTAGGTTGAACCAGGCCACCCCACCCCCTACCACCAACAAGAGACCCAGAAGAATCGAGGCGCTTCTCATAGACATCTCAAAAACCTCCTTCTACTAGGGTAGCAAGCCACGGTGAAGCCGGTGTGAAGCTGGTTTATGAGGCTCAGGAAAAGACCACGGTTTTGTTGCCATAGACGATGATGCGGTCTTCCAAGTGCCAGGCCACCGCCCGGGCCAACACGGTGCGCTCGAGGTCGCGGCCCAAGCGCACCAGGTCGGCCACGTCGTGACGGTGGGAAACCCGGGCCACATCCTGCTCGATGATGGGCCCTTGGTCGAGTTCCTCGGTCACGTAGTGGGCGGTAGCCCCGATGATCTTGACCCCGCGGATATAGGCCTGCCGGTAAGGATGGGCCCCCACAAAGGCCGGTAAAAAGGAGTGGTGAATGTTGATGATGCGGTTGGGGTACTGGGCCACAAACTGGGGGCTGAGAATCTGCATGTAGCGGGCCAGCACCACCAGGTCGCTGCCCGCGAGCAGCTCGAGCATCCGGGCCTCGGCCTCTTCTTTGCGATCTTTATCCACCGGTACGTGGTGGTAAGGGATGCCGAAGCGCTCCACCTCGGGCCTGAGGGTTTCGTGGTTGGAGATGACCTGGGTGATCTGACAGGGTAGCTCGCGGTTGGCGTGCCGCCACAGAAGCTCGAGCAGGGCGTGGTCGTATTTGGAGACCAGGATGGCCACCTTTTTCACATCAGCGGCATAGGCGATGCGCCAGTCCATCTCAAACCGGGCGGCTACCCGCTCGGCAAAAGCTTTTTCCAAAATCTCCCGCGAAACATCCAGGTGGGGGGTCTGAAACTCCAGGCGCATGAAGAAAAGCCCCCCCTCCGGATCGGTGGAGTGTTGGTCCAAAGCGGTGATGTTGGCCCCGTGGTTGAAGAGGAAGTTCGAGACCGCCGCCACGATGCCGGGGCGGTCGGGGCAGGTAATAAGAAGGCGTGCGGTGGTGTCGGAGGGCATACCGCCCCCCAGGCTACACAGAGAGGGCCCTTGGCTCAAGAACGGCCCCGGTTAGGGGAGGAGGGCTGCTGGTAGGGCAATGGCACGTACTGCACACTGGGTTTACCACCACGGGGCTGGGGGTACATCTCCATCAGGGCATAGACCTCGAGGGGCATATCAGTCGAGACCTTCAGGCCCATATCCCGAGCCTCCTCCACCCCGATGGGGTAGTCGTGCGTCCAGGTGCCCTGGGAAAGCAACGCCGCCACCTCTTCGGCCCTAGCCTCGTCCAGATGCTTCTTAAGCAGATTGCGCACGGTACGCTGTACTTGGGATAAAGCCTTGCGGGCTACATCGGCCAGGATAAGGGTCTGGTCGTCTATCTCGGCGAGGGGCTTCTGCTCCAACACCTTGAGCACGGAAGCAGCCGGGTACTGCCCTAGCTGAGGATCCACCGGGCCTAAGACCGCGTTCTCATCCATTACAATTTCATCGGCGGCCAGGGCGATCAGGGTGCCGCCGGACATGGCGTAGTGGGGTACGAAGACCGTAACTTTGGCAGGATGCTTGAGCAAGGCCTCGGCAATCTGTTCGGCGGCCAACACCAGGCCCCCCGGCGTGTGCAAAACCAGATCGATGGGGATGTTTTTGTCGGTCAAGCGGATGGCTCGCAACACCTGCTCGGAGTCGTCTATGTCGATGTAGCGAGCAAAGGGGATACCCAAAAACGAAAAGCCCTCCTGGCGGTGAATCAGGGTGATGACCCGGCTTTTACGCCGGCGCTCGAGTTCGGCAATCTTTCGGGTACGGCTGCTTAGAAGAAGCTGTTGGTTGAAGTATGGGCTTAGCGCCGAAAGGATGAAGAACAACCAGAAAAGCTGAAAGAAAATCTCCACAACTAACCTCCCTCAGGGTTCAGCGGTAGAAAAACCAACCCTCCCAGGTTGGCGGGGAACGATAAGCCCGCTGCGGCTGTAGCCGAGCCGCCAGCAGCAGCCCCACAGCAAACCCTCCCAAGTGGGCCCACCAGGCCACCCCCGGTAAGCCCAGCAAGGCATTGATGAGCTGTATCAAAGCCCAGTAGCCCAGGTAAAGGCCAGCAGGAAGCCAAACGAAGAAAAAAGGAAAGAGCCAGGTCAGGATATACGCCTGGCCAAAGAGGCGCATGTACGCTCCAGTTACGCCGGAGATGGCCCCCGAGGCCCCCACCATGGGCACGTAGGGGTCGGCCAATAAGCCCTGGGCAAGGGCCGCGACCAGTCCGGAGAGCAAGTACAACAACAAAAAGCGCCCGCTCCCTAAACGGCCCTCGAGGGCCGGGCCAAATACCCACAAAAACCACAGGTTGCCCAGCAGGTGCCCTATCGAGCCGTGGCTAAACATGCTGGTCAGAAGCCGATACCCCTGACCAATCGGGTCTTCCCACAGATAGCCTGGGGTTAGGGCCAATAGGGCGATGCTGGCCTCGAGGCCGAGCGAGAGCTGAACATAGAAGACCAGTGCACAAGCCACAATAAGGCTTTTGGTCGCCCAGGCTGGCCCATGAAAAAAGATGGTGTCGCGCAAGGGAAGCATTAACGGGCACCCTTTCCCCCACCGGGAAAGTTCACCACCAAAACCCGGGCCACCACCAAGGCCAACAATCCCACGCTCCAGAATAGAACGCTGGAGCCCTGGATATCGCCGCCAAACAGGCCCAGCAGCATCTCCCGCAGTACGAAGGCCACCCCCACCTCCAACAGCACCTCTATCCGGATACGTTCAAATTCGAAATACTCCACAAAAGCCCGCACCAGCTCGAGCATGATCACCAAGGAAAGCACATTGGTGACCAGTTCCTTTAGACCCAACCGCACCGTGGGCTCGGAAAGGGTCAGGCCCAGCTCCAGCAAGGTTCGCCCTACACCCACCAAAAGCCCCAACAACAACGCCACAATGGCCAGGTTGAAGATAAGTTGAACGGTCAGGGCAAAGATGCGCAGGACATAGCGCTGTAGGGCCTGGGGACGTTGCACAAAAACACCTCGGTTCCAACACCCTAACACCTGAGCAGGCTCAGCTCAAGGGCGGCTCCTTTTCTGTCAGGGCCTGAAGATGCCAGAGCGACTAAACTGAGGCCATGCCGCTCAAGCACCAACTGGCCTGGGTCATCGGCCTTTTGGCCTTTGTGCCCAACCTGGTCATCGTGCTGACCTTCTGGATGGCCAACCCAGAGCGCCCCCTCCAGACCTCGCTTTTCCTGCTGGCCTGGGTGGGGGTGCTGGCCTTGGTGGCCGCCGGGGTGGGCTATGGGCTAGCCCATACCCTGCTCCAGCCGGTGGACGAACTCACCCGCAGCCTGCGCTACCTGCGCGGGGCCAACCGCACCCTGGCCGAACTATCCCTCCCTACCCCCAAACAGCGTCCCCCCGCCGAGATCGCCCAGCTACGCGAGGGCTTCGAGGAGGTGTTGGCGCATCTACGCGAGCTGCTCGAGGCCCGCGAGGCCACCTACGCCGCCCTGACCCACGACCTCAAAACCCCCTTACTGGCCAGCCTGCGGGCGCTGGAATACCTGGAGGAAGCCGACAAAATCGGGCCGGAGAAACGCAAGGCGATGCTCCGTACCCTGCAGGAAGAACTGAACCGAAGCTATCGGCTGGTGGAAAATCTGCTCACGGCTAGCCGCCTCGAGGCCCAGCGCATCCAGTCGGAATCCCTCAACCTGCGCTCCGTTCTGGAGGATTTTCGCCTGCGCTACGCCCAGCCGGCACAAAAGCGCGGCCTCTCGCTAGAGATTGAGGGGGCCGGGCAAGCCCGGGCCGAGCGGCTTTTGCTCGAGCGGGCCGTGGCCAACCTGGTGGAAAATGCCCTGCGGCATGCCCGAAGCCGGGTGGTGCTGCGGGCCGGGGAGGGCTGGCTCGAGGTCGAGGACGACGGTCCCGGCCTGCCCGATAGCCTGGAAGCCCTCTCCCAGCCCTTCCGCAGCCAGCACCTTCGGGGGGTGCGGGCCGGCAGCGCCGGGCTGGGGCTGTACGTGGCCCGCCGGGTGGCCGAGGTGCACGGGGGACGGCTGGAAAACCTGGCCTTGCCGGGCCAGGGAACCCGCTTGCGAATTCGGGTACGGTGAGGCCGGTTCATGGCGCACCACTCTTTCCAGGAGCGGGCTGTGATATTTGACCATGAACCAGGGAGACCCAAGCACCAGGGCAAAATCCCCGAGTAGGGGCGGATAAATCCCGATTCATAGCGATCTGGGACAATGGATTAACAACCGATTAACGTAACGCCAAAACCCCCTTTTGGGGGTGGATGCCGCTAGTGGGCCATTCCAGACTGGGGGTGGTATGTCTGAGCGGAGAAGACTACATTTGGCAGGAGGACCATCTCAGGGGTTCACCCTGCTCGAGTTCCTGGTCGTCATGGCTATCCTGGGGATAGCAGCCGGGATCGGCATCGCCCAGTTCCGCAACCTAGGCCAGCGCCAGCAGGCTGCGGCTACCGTGGATCAGATTCGCCAGCTCTTCTGGCAGGGGGCCACCGCAGCGGCCAGCCGGGGCGGCACCAACTTCCTGCTGGTGCGCAGCGGAAACACCCTGCGGGTAGAGTCCCAGGTCAACGGTAGCGTGCTGCGTAGCGTAACCCTGCCCAGCGGGGTCACCTGTAGCCTGAGCGAAGGAACCCTGGCCACCTTCACCTCGCCGGGCAAGGTCAACTTCTCCAGTAGCTTCCCGGCCAACCGCCAGTTCACCGTCTCGGCCAACGGACGAACCTATACCCTTACGGCCACCCTCATCGGGGAGGTGCGTCGGCAATGAGAAACCGGGGTCTGACCTTTATCGAGGTGATTGTGGCGGCAGGGGCCCTGGCCATCGTACTGGGGCTGTTTACCACCCTGCTGGTGGGCAACATGCGCCAGACCAGCGTGGTGGGAGGTCGGGCTCAGGCCAACCAGCTTGGCATATTCTTGGGCCGGCAAATCCTCGAGGCCGACGACCGGGCCCTGCCTGCGGTGGGCAGCAGCCTCGAGTGGGGCTATGGCCAGCTAAGCAACCCCAGCACTGGCTTTGCCAGCCTCACCGCCGAACAGCAGTTCGGCAACATCAACCTCTACCGCGCCCGCATCACCAACCAGGGTACCCCCTCCTGGGCAGGTAGTGGCTGGCAAATTCACCAGTACCGCATCGAGGTCTGCTGGCATAGCCCCGAAGGCGAGCAGTGCGTACGCCAGAGCATCATTGGCCCTTCGCCCGCCGCAGCCGGCAGCGAAATCGTGACCAACATCAACTAGGGGAGGTTTCCGTGCGTTCTCAAGGTTTGACCATCCTCGAGCTGCTTTTGGCCCTGGCGGTGCTGGTCATTGTAATGGCCTTTGCCTTTAACACCAGCATCCAGGGCCTCCAGCTCAACCAGTCCAACGAGGCCATCAGCACAGCCCAAAATAAAGCCCGGCGGGTGCTGGAGGTGCTGAGCCAGGACTTGCGCACCGCAGCGTTTGCCATCGTGACCCACACGCCCTTCGACACCAGCCCCACCAGCATCTCCTTCGCCCAGGTGGCCGGTGGCGCTGGGTACTCGGTGAGTGCCGTAGCGGGGAGCGCCCTTACCCTGGTGAGCAACTCTGCTACCCTCGCTACCGAAATTCCCGTAGATAGCCGGCTGGTGGTGTTGGATGGCAACGGCAGCGCGGTCATCACCCGCACCAGCAGCCTGCCCGTACCCAGTGGCCTCAACCTGTTTAGCCTCACCACCACCTGCAACAACCTGCCGGTCAGCGCCACCTCCGAAACCCTGGCCGCGGTGGTCAACCTGATGGGCTATAGCTACGATGCGGCCAACCAAAAGCTAATCTACCGGGTGCAGGGCGATGCCGCCCCTACCGATGTGGCCTTCGATATAAGCAACTTTCGCATCGATTATGTCTACCAGCGGCGTACCAGTAGCACCATCAGCGAGGAGCGCAACCCCACGGGCTATCTGGTAAGCGGGCGGGTACAGCCCTACTTCACCAGCAGCGGGGCGGAATTTTCTCTGCGGCGGGTGCAGTTCACCCTGGGCACCCAGGTTCCCCTGCGAGGGCGCAACGTGGAGCGCACCTATACCGGCCAGGTAGACATGATCAACACCCTCTACTACCAAGCAAAGGTGGTGAATCTATGCAATCCATGAAGCCCCAGGGCATCGCCATCGTGGTGGCCCTGACTGTCATTTTGCTACTAAGCGTGGTCAGCGGCCTCATCTTTACCCGCACCATGAACGACCTGCGCACCAGTCGGGACAACAGCGCCATGGCCCAGGCCATCAACCTGGCCCGTGGTGGGGCGGTGGCTGCCTCGGCCTTGCTCTCAAACGACGTGCGGGCTAGCCTGGAAGCCATCGTGCGCTCGGCCAACCCCAGCATGGGCGGCATCAGCACCAGCGACGTATGGTACTACGGTGGGAACGGCACCCTGCCCAGCGCGGCTACTGTAGCGAGCCGCTTGGCCACTCTGGCCGCCAACCTGCAGACCAGCGTCAACAGCATGATCTGCAGCCGAAATTTTGCCCCAGATGGCTCCGGCGCCACCGTGCAGGTACGCATCCACTTCACCACCACCCCAGCCTGCGGCCAACCTTTCCCCAGTGCCGCTCAGCTTCCCTCGGGGTATGTGGTGGACAACGACAACAACCCCACCACCCCCCTCACCCGTCAGGTGCAGGGCTACGCCCTGCCATACGTGATGGTGGTCACCGCCTCGCCTGGCACCCCCTACCAGCGCAACGTGCTGGTGCAGGGCGAGTACCGCTTTTTGCTGACCAACGGTAGCTTTGCCCGCTACGCCCTGTTTACCAATCGGCACCGCACCCGCGCCAACACAGCAGTCTGGTTTACCGGCAATACTCTGTTCGATGGGCCGGTGCACACCAACGAGCGCTTCCGCTTCTCCTTCAACCCCTGGTTTGGCGGCTACGTAACCAGCGCCGGCTGCACCAACGCAGAGGCCAGTAGCTGTAGTGGGAGCATCAGCCCCGGAGCGCACTTCAGCACAGGCAGCAGCACCGCCTTCCTCTCTCCCTCCCAGATGGCCAACCCCAACGCCCCTTCCTGGACCAGCAGGGGTATCACCCACGCCCCGGTTTTCGACGGCAACCCCAAGGTCAACTGGCAGGAAGCCTTTATCCCCATGCCAGAAAACGCCCAGAACCAGCGCAATGCGGCTAGCGTGGGTGGGCTCTACCTCAACTTCAACGTGGTGCGGCTGACCCTTTACGCCGGCGATGCTAGCGGCAACCGTCCCACCTGCAACAGCTCTGGGGTCTGCACCCCTGCGACCTCGGACTACCAGTACATCGAGGTCTGCCGCACGGCGGCCTGCAGCGGGAGCGACCGCTTTCTCTACCGCTATGGCCCCGACGGGGTGCTGTACCGGCGGCAGGGTAGCAACTGGGTGGTGGAGCGCCCCAGTTTCAACGGAGTGATCTTCGCCGAAGGTAGCATCAGCAACCTCACCGGCCCGGCCCGCTCGGATAGCAACAACCCCAACACCGCCCCCCCGGCCCTGGCCAGCTTTGCCCAGATCACCGTGGCTAACGCCGGGAGTGGGCGCAATATCCAGATTCAGGGCGACCTCAAGTACCAAAGCCCGGCCTGCACGGGAACCCCTACCCGCAGCGGCAGCACCGTGACCCGAGCCACCTGCAACAACCTCTCCGCCGACAACATCCTGGGGATTTACAGCCAGGATGGCGACATCCTGCTGGGCAACGGCACCAACACCTCTTTGCAAGACCTGACCGTACATGGGGTGTTGATGACCTCGAGGGGCGAGGTAGCGGTGCAGAACTTTAACAGCATCTCTCCGCGCGGTTCCGTCCGCTTGCAAGGAGGCATCATCCAGTACTACTACGGCGCTTTCGGTCAGTTCAACAGCTCGACCGGACAGATGATAGCTGGTTACGCCCGACAGTTTACCTACGACCCTCGTATGCAAGACCGGGCCCCGCCGTTCTTCCCCACCACTGGGGTGGTGCAGGTGAGCGTGGCCACCCCTCTCAGCTTTGGCCAGCGCGAGCAGGTCTACTGAACCGCCCCGAACCCCGCAGGCCCCAGGCTTGCGGGGTAGATCTTTGGTGTTAGCCTGTAGGAAATGCGCCTCATCATCGCCGACGACCACCCCCTGTTCCGCATGGGGCTGCGCCTAGCCCTGGAGGGCCAGGGCTTCGCGGTAGTGGGTGAGGCGGGGGACGGCCAGGAAGCCTTGCGCCTTTGCCTGGAGCGTTTACCGGATGCGGTGGTGCTGGACGTGCGCATGCCGCAGATGGACGGGATTACGGCCACCCGCCTGCTGCGGGAAAAACGCTACTTGGGGTTGGTTGTCCTGCTGACTACCTTCAACGAACCCGTCCTGGTTCAGCAGGCCGCCTATGCCGGGGCCGATGCCTACTGGTCGAAGGAGCTTCCCCCCGAGGCCCTGGCCGAACGCCTGCGGCGGCTTAGCCAGGGACAAGAACCCCGCCTGCGGGCCCCCGAGCTACCCCGTCTCACGATGCGCGAACAGGAGGTGCTCCAGCAGATGGCGCAAGGGCTTTCCAGCAAGGAGATCGCCCGCAACCTGGGCCTATCCCCCGAAACCGTCAAAGACCATTTGGTGCGACTGTATGAAAAGCTTGGGGTGCGCAACCGGGTGGAGGCCCTCGAGCGGGCCCGCAGCCTGGGCCTGTTGCGCTAGGCCCTTTGTACCCCCAGATGGGGGTGTTACAATGCATGGCAATTGGTAGAGCATTGGGCTAGGTTCGTGGCAACGGGGGGATTCGATGCGAAGCCGTAAAGGGGTTACCTTAGTTTCAACCCTGGTATTCCTGTTCATCGTGATTATCCTGGTCAGCCTCTCGCTGCTGACCTCCCTTTCCAACCGACGCAACGCCCAAGACGCTCTGCGCACCGCACGGGCCCAGTTCGCCGCCGAGGCTGGCCTCGAGCGGGCCGTGGCCCGGCTGTGGCACCAGGTGCTGGCCGAGGCCAGCTCGCCTAGTGTGGTAGCCTACCGGCAGGCTCTGGAGCGCATGGGGCTACCCAACCAAGCTACCCTGCCCAACCTGTTCGGCGCGCCCCAGGCGCTAGAAGACGGCAGCCGGTTCGTGGTGCAGGTTTCGCGCAACGATACCGCCAGCCCCTCGGGCGAGCCCATCGTCCAGCTCACGGTGACCTCCACCGGCACCCTACCCGATGGCACCACCCGTCGGCTACGCCAGATATTCCGCGTCGCTCAGAGCCCTTTCCCTTTTGATTTCCCCTTTCTAACCAACAAGGCCGACTGTATCTTCTGTCACCTCGAGGTGCGCAGTCTGGATGCGCTGCGGGGCGAACCCAACCCCAACGACCCCAGCACCTGGTGGCGCCGGGTGAAGGTAGGGGTGCTGGAAAGCCTGGTGATGCGCGATAACCAGGAGGCTGGCACTGTTCATGGGGCTTTGCTCACCCGGGGTACGGTCAGCCAGCAGTACAGTGGCCGCCTCGAGCCCTCGAGCCAGTACTTCACCACCCTGGAACCCGGCCAGACCCGCATTCGCTCCATCGCCCCACAAAGGCCCACCCCCGCCGACTGCAGCATCCCCAGCCACTGCACCACCCCACAGAACCTCTACTACAACTACCCCACCCGCAACGACCTGGCCGCCTTTGGCAACCGTTTCCCCGACGGTGAGCTGCCCGACCGCTTCCCTTTGCCCATTCCCGACACCAATGGCAACCGCCAGATCGACGACGAGGAGTGGCTGGCCGAGGTGGGCTCGAGCCTGGAAAACGGCAATGAAAGCTACCGCGCGGGTGAACTCAGCGCAGCCATCCTAGTCAACCCCACCCGCCCCGACTGGCCCAGCGGCGGGGTGCAGACCCTGGACTCCCGTACTCTGGGCCTCAACCCCAGCCACGTCATCATCGACGGCAGTGCCACCCCCATCACCCTGAGTGGCACCGTGTTCATCAACGGCGATGTGGTGATTCGGGGGCGTGTGCGCGGCAACGGCACCCTCCTGGCCCGGGGCAACGTCTACATCCTGGGCGACCTGGTCTACGACTGCGGCCAGGACAATAGCCTCCAGCCTTGCGACTACCGCGACCCCAGCCGCCTGCCCCAGCTCAACCTGATCGCGGGAGGCAACATGCTGATGGGCGACTTCCTTAGCGTCGACACTTTCCAAGCAGAAAACCTCAACCTGCTGGAAGCAAACCGCCTGCAGCTTCCCCTAAGCCTCTGCCGCGAAAACCCCCAGCAGCCGGGCTGCGGTAGCGGGGCTGTGGTGAATGAGCAGCCTTTGTACCGGCCCAACCTGGCCCTCACCGAGGTCACCAACTTCAACCGCAGCGAGCTCCAGCGCTGGCTGCGCGACAGTAGCTACCGCCCCCGCTTTTACACTTACGGCGAGGACCAGGTCTACTTTGCCGAGGGCTGCACCCACGACCCCGCCAGCTACAACACCTACCAGACCCTTACCGCAGGGGCCCGGGTGCACACCTGTAACGGCGAAACTTCCCTGGGTAGTGTAGCGCTTACCGAAGCCCAGGTGGCCTTCCTCCGAACCATGCCGCGCTACGAGCTGACCTCGAGGGCCTTCGACAACCCCACGCTCAAGCGCCTGTGGAACGACAGCGCCCGCAGCCGCCCCAGCGGGGCCTTCCGCACCGACGGGCTTTTGTACTCGGCCAACGCCATCTTCAGCGTGATCCAGAACGGACGCGGCTACAACCTGGGGGGCCGTTGGGACTTGCGCGGGGCCCTGGTGGCTGCCGATACCGGGGTGCTGGCCCCAGTCAAGCTGGACATCTACCACGATGCCCGTCTGCGGCCCCGCCTCCCCGGCGGGCAGCAGGCCCAGCTCAGCCGGGGGGTGTGGGAAGTGGTGGGGCAATGAACACCTTGGTCAAACGCGGCTTGAGCTTGGTGGAGTTTTTAATCGTGTTGGCTGTGCTGGGCATCCTGCTGGGGATAGGTTTCGTCTCGCTGCGCTCCTACCAGCAGAGCCTGATTATCCGTGAGGCAGCCACCCGGGTTTCCACCGAGCTGCTCAACATCCGTCAGCAAGCCCGCCGGCAGTCGGTGAACTTCTCCTTTCAGGCCAACGAGGGGGAAAGCACCTACCGGGTGGGCCGCAGCAGTGAACTCGCCTCCTTGTCCCCTAAGTCGCTGCCCGCAGGAGTGGTTTTCCAGCGCGTGCCCAACGGGGGAGGGCGCGTGACCTTTATCGCCCCTTACGGCGTGGTGGACGCCCCCAACCGCACCTATACCCTGCAAGGCCCGGGCAACCGGGTACTCAATGTGCACATTGTGGGCAGCACTGGAAAGGTGGTGGTGCGTGCGCCCTAAGGGCTTCTCCTTCGTCGAGGTGATGGTGGCCCTGGCCATTTTGTCGCTGAGCATTTTGATCCTGACCTACTTTGGCTCGAGCTTTACCCTCACCCGCAACGCTCAGATAGACACCCAGGCCCAGGCCTACGCCCGTAGCTATTTCGACAACCTGCGGGCTGCTTGGGCCACCCCGGCCGCCTTCAATGCGGGGGTGCTCCCGGCGCTGCGCCCTCCCCAGGGGTTTAGCAGCCCCGCGGTCCGCACCGAGGACATCCAGAGCATCGGCAACCAGGTGGTACTGCGGCGGGTGACCCTGGAGTTCACTGGCCCCCAGGGGCGCGCCTTCCGCTTCTCCACCGAGGTGGTGCTGCCGCCCCAGTGAAGGACGTATGCGCAGCAACGGTATTACCCTCATCGAGATGCTAATTGCCGCGCTGATCGGGGTGGCCATTCTGGCCCTGATCGCCAGCGGCTTGCGGAGCGGCAGCGAGAGCCTGCGTTTTGTGCAAAATAACCAGCTCCTCACCGAGGATCTGCGCACCGCAGGCAACCTGGTGAGCGACTATATCGCTACCGCGGCATTCGTCTACCCCCCAGGGGTGACCCTTACCATCGGCAGCTCCGGGGGGTACACTGTACGCAACCCCAGCACCAACGACAATACCTGGCGCATCGGCGCCGACCCGGCCATAGCCCTGCTTCAGCCGCCAGAGCCGGATGGCCGGGTCAAGTTCATCATGGTCTATCCCCTGAACCGGGGCTGGGTGGTAAGCAGAGCCAGCGGGGCGGAAAACCCCGGCCCCGACCCGGCCAACAACGATAAGTGGCTGCTGTACGTGTACGAGGAGTATCTGGAGTCCAATACACCCCGCCTGCCCAATGATCTACCCCAGAGCATCCCCACCACCCTGAACCGCTCCAGCGGCAATCTGCTGGCCGACTATCTGCAGCCAGGCGGGTTTGTGGTGCGCCTCGAGGAGTGCCTAGGCTTCGACGAGGCGGGCCTGGCCACCCGGCAACCCTGCCCGATCACCCCACCCACCCCTCTGCACGCCCAGCACAGCGCGGCTCGAGTGAGTTTCTCCCTTCAGGGCGAAATCCGCCAGGGTGGGCGCAACGCGCGGATACCCGCCAACCCCCTGAGCTTTCAGGCTGCCCCGCGTAACCTCCCGGTGCGGCTCAGCGAGATCAGCCGGGACTGAGCCCGGCCCCGGTGGCTCCACCCGTAAGAATGGCCTCTCTCCCCACAAGGAAAAAACGCCCTTGGTCAAGAAGTTCACTGCCCAAGCAGGAATCAGCCAGAAAAAGGCGGCGAGTAGCCCCGCCGCCTTCTGTTCCCGCAATCAATGGAACTGGGCTTCCTCGGTCGAGCCGGCCAGAGCCGCAGTGGAAGCCTGGCCCGCGGTGATGGCCATGAGCACCTCGTCGAAGTAGCCCGCGCCCACCTCGCGCTGGTGCTTGACCGCGGTGAAGCCCTCTTTCTCCGCCGCGAATTCCAGTTGTTGCAGCTCCACAAAAGCGCTCATGCCGCGCTCCTTGTAGCCTTTGGCCAGCTCAAAGGTGCGGTAATTGAGGTTATGCCAGCCGGCCAGGGTGATGAACTGGAACTTGTAGCCCATGGCGCCCAGCTCGCGCTGGAACTTGGCGATGGTCTCATCGTCGAGGTTCTTCTTCCAGTTGAAGCTGGGGGAGCAGTTGTAGGCCAGCATCTTGCCGGGGAATTCCTTATGCACGGCCTCGGCAAACTTGCGGGCCACCTCCAAGTCGGGGGTACTGGTTTCCATCCACAAGAGGTCGGCGTAGGGGGCGTAGGCCAGCGCGCGGGCAATACAGGGCTCGAGGCCATTGCGCACTCGGTAGAACCCCTCAGGGGTGCGCTCGCCCTCTTTCACGAAGGGCCGGTCGCGCTCGTCGATGTCGCTGGTGAGCAGGGTGGCCGCCTCGGCATCGGTGCGGGCGATGATTAGGGTAGGTACCCCCATCACATCGGCAGCCAGCCGGGCGGCGTTGAGGGTTCGGATGTGCTGCTGGGTAGGAATGAGCACCTTGCCCCCCAGGTGCCCGCACTTTTTCTCGCTAGAGAGCTGGTCTTCCCAGTGCACGCCGGCAGCCCCGGCCTCAATCATCTGCCTCATTAGCTCAAAAGCGTTCAGAGGCCCGCCAAAACCGGCCTCGGCGTCGGCCACAATCGGAGCGTACCAGTAGCGACCGGTCTTGCCCTCGGCCCGCTCAATCTGGTCGGCCCGCATCAGGGCGTTGTTGATGCGCCGCACCACCTGGGGCACCGAGTTGGCCGGGTAGAGCGACTGGTCGGGGTAGGTCTGCCAGGCCAGGTTGGCGTCGGCAGCCACCTGCCAACCGGAGAGGTAGATGGCCTCGAGGCCCGCCTTGACCATCTGCACCGCCTGAGCCCCGGTGTAGGCCCCAAAGGTATTAACGTAGGGGCGGGTGTGCAACAGCTCCCACAGCCGCTCGGCTCCCACCTTGGCCAAAGTCTGCTCGGGCAGAAGGCTAGGGCGCAGGCGCACCACATCCTCGGCGGTGTAATCGCGCTTAATGCCTTTCCAGCGCGGGTTAGTCTCCCACTCCCGGCGGAGTTTCTCGGCTTCCAGCTTCATCTCAGGGGTCAGTGTGGCCATATCTTCCTCCTGCTCCTGAGTATGCGAGCAAATAGCGCGGTTCTCTGCGTGTATATCCAGATGAGTGACACTTACAAAAATGTGTACTTTACTTCTGGGTACACTTGCTTATTGTCTACACACTTGTTGGGGGGCGATACAAACCCACGTGCCCCGACCGTGCTTCTCGTAGCTAAGCTGTTATGATGAAGCCGGCTTTGGAGGAACCATGAAGCGACTTTTGGCTTTGCTAACTCTGGTGCTTGGTTTGGCCTTCGCCCAGGCCCCTGCCTATCCCGAAAACACCCTAGGGGTGGGTTTCGGCATCGGGCGTGGGCTGGTAGCGCAGGGCAGTTTAGGGTTGCCCTTTAGCCCGCTAGGAATTGACACCGGGTTGGACCTCGAGGCCATCGTGCCCACCAGCTTTGATGCCCTGGAGGTTTGGGCCCTCTTCAAGGCCAACCTGCTGCCTGCGCTTAGCGTGGCCGACCTTTCGCTCTCAGCAGGCTTGGGGCTAGACTTGAGCTTTAACACGGTAGGTAGCCTTTTCGGCTTCCACCTGGGGCCGGTGGCCAGCTTGGAGATTCCCGGTGGGGCCATCTCGGGCTATCTTGGACTGGGCTTCAAAGGCGGCTTCAGCCTGGCCTACGGCCTGGGTGGGCGGCTCTACCTCGACCCGGTGGCCCTCGAGGTGGCCACCTCCGACCGCTACCCCATCAAGATTGCCCTGCTCTATCTCTGGTAAGGAAGCACGCCCATGCCGACAAGCCGGGGCTTGTCGGCGTTTTTGCAGCACCCTGGCCCGGACACAGCCACGAGACTCCCTTTTTAGCACAATACAGCCATGCGTTGGATGGTGGTTGCGGGTTTTCTGCTGGGCGTGGCCTGGGGACAGTCGGTGTTCGTGCTGACCCCCCAGGGCCGCCTGCAGGGCGGGGTCAATGAAAAGGCCCAGGTGGCCTACTTCCTGGGGATTCCCTACGCCAAGGCTGGGCGCTGGCAGGCCCCGCAGCCGGTTTTGCGCCTGGAAGGGGTCTTCCGCGCCACCCAGCCTGGCCCGGCCTGCCCCCAGCGGGGGGTCTTCACCACCCGGTTGGGGGGCTACCTGCCCCCGCAGGACGAGGACTGCCTGAACCTAGGGGTCTGGCTGCCCCTGGCCCCTCCCCCCCCGGAAGGCTACCCGGTGATGGTCTGGATTCACGGGGGGAGTTTCACGGGCGGGGGTTGGGCCGAGCCCCTCTACGATGGCACCGCCCTGGCCGCCCAGGGAGCGGTGGTGGTGGGCTTCAACTACCGGCTGGGGCCCTTGGGCTGGCTGGCCCTGCCGGCCTTGCAGGCCGAGGATGCCCAGGGCAGCACCGGCAACTACGGGCTGATGGATATGCTCGAGGCCTTGCGCTGGGTCAGGCGCAACATTGCGGCCTTCGGCGGCAACCCCGACAATGTGACCCTCTTTGGCCAGTCGGCGGGGGGAATGGCGGTCTGCACCCTGCTGGCTAGCCCCAAGGCTCAGGGCCTGTTCCACAAGGCCATTCTCCAGTCGGGGGGCTGCACCTATGTGCGCACCCTGGTGCAGGGCTTCCAGGCCGGTCAAACGTGGGCCTCACAGATGGGCTGCGAGGCCCACGACCTGGCCTGCTTGCGCCGGATTCCTCTGGAGCGCATCGTCCCCCCTGAGGATCGTAGCCCCGCGGCCCTGTTGCAGCGGCTCGAGGCCGGAGAGTTTGCCGAGGTGCCCTGGAAACCCCACTTAGACGGCGTGCTGCTGGACAGAGTGCCCCTGCTGGCCCTTCAGGAGGGGCGCGCTGCGGGGATTCCCCTCATCGTGGGGGCTACGGCCCAGGAGACCTGGGGCGACCGCCTAAACGGGCCTGCTAGCTGGGCCGAGTTTGCCCAGCGGGCCGAGGAAAAGCTGCCGGGACGGGGAAAAGAGGCTGCCCAGCTCTACCAGGCCCGCTACTCAAGCCCCTCCGAGGCCTGGGCCTACTTCCAGACCGACCGCATCCTGCTCTGCCCTAGCCTGGCCGCGGGGGTGGCCCAGGCTGCCCATGCCCCCACCTACGCCTACCTGGTGCGCTGGCGCTCGCCGGGGCTGGAGGGGCTGGGCAGCTTCCACGGCATCGAGCTACCCTTGCTGTTCGGCAGCGAACGCACCTGGCCTGCTCTATTGCTTTTCCTCAGCGCCGAGGCCCTGGAACGTTCGCGGTCCCTGGCCCAGGCCCTCCAGTCCCAGTGGCTTCACTTTGCCCGCAATGGCGAGCCCTTTTTGCAGGGCTGGCCCGAGATGAAAGCCGGCTACGCCATGGGCTTTGATACCCTTCCTGGCCGAATGCCCGACCCCTACCCCGAGCGCTGCGGGTTGTTCCGCTGAAGGCCCAGCCGGTAGCATGGGGGGGTGGGTGTGCTGCAGGTCTCCCTCGCCGACCAGTACCTCATCGCCACCGGCCAGACCCGGCTGCTCGAGGTCTGGGACGCCCTTCCCCCTGGGCTTTTTCCCCCCTTCCCCCCGGTTGAACTCCCCGGGGGACTGGATGGCTGGCTCCAACGGGGTGGTTTTGCCCAAACCTTTTTTTTGGGCAGTGAGGTACTGGGGCTAAAGTTCCGCTCGCCCAAGGGCCACATCCTGCAAGCGGGGGGGCTTACGGTAAAAAATGTGCAGGGCTACGACCTAGTACGCCCCTTTCTGGGCAGCTTCGGCGCTTTGGGCGAGGCCCTCGAGGTCACCCTGCGCCTGCGCCCGGGGCGGGCCTCGATCTTCCTGCGACGCCTAGGAGAACTAAGTCTGCCACCCTACAAACCTCGCTTCTTGTGGCAGGAAGGGGCCCATACCTACGCCTTCCACTTCGGACACCCTTCAGAGGTCACCCGCTTCCGCGAGGTCTTTGGCGGGGAAACCGTGGCGCAACCACCAGACTACACCCCCCTCTTTCCCAACGGCATGGGGGTGGGGCCAGGGGGGCTGATCGACCTGCGCTTTAGCTGGGCCAACGGCGGGGCTGCGCCTCCAATGCCCGAGGCCTTCCGACGCCTGGTAGACGCTCTGTAATGAACCGGGGATATACTGAACCTGGGCCTATGACCCCTTCGTTCCAGGTTCCGCAAAACCTAAAACCCTACCAGCGTAGGCTCGACGTGGGTGGCGTCAATCTACACCTCTACGACTCTGGCACAGCCCCTCAGGGACCGGCCTTCCTACTGCTGCATGGCCTAGGCGACGAGGCCGACACCTGGCGCCGGGTCTTCCCTCTGCTGATGGGGTTGGGACGGGTGGTGGCCCCCGACCTGCCCGGTTTTGGCCGCTCGGGCCACCCTCGGCGGGCCTATACCCTGGACTTTTTCGCCGATGTGGCCGCAGCCCTGTTGGAAAACCTACACATACCCCAGGCCGTGGTGGTGGGCCACTCCATGGGGGCCGGGGTGGCCCTACGGCTGGCGCTGCGCCGGCCCGAGAAGGTCGCCCGCTTGGTGCTGGTCAACGGCCCTCCACTGCCCAGCCGCCCAAACCGACTACAGCTTGCTTTCCTGCTGCCAGGCCTGGGAGAAAGCATCTACAATAGCTTCCGTCGCTCCCAGGAGGCCGCTTATGAAAGCCTGCGCCCCTACTACTGCGACCTCGAGACCCTCCCCCCAGAAGAACGTCACTTCCTGCACCAGCGGGTCTGGGATCGAGTCTGGAGCGACGAGCAGCGCCGGGCCTACTTCTCCACTTTTCGCTGGCTGGTTTGGGAAGGGCTGAAGGGATGGCCCCAACCCACCCAGCTCGCCCGCATTAAGGCGCCCACCGCCGTGGTATGGGGGGAAAAAGATGCCCTTATTCCCCTCGAGGCGGGCCGGCGGCTGGGCCAGTGGATTCCTGGTGCCCGGCTCTACGGCATACCTGCCTGCGGGCACCTGCCCCAGCAGGAGCAACCCGAACAATTGGTACGCTATATCCATGAAGCTACGCTGGCGTAAGGATGGCTCTTTGGTACTCGACCTGCCCCAGGGCACAACCTTCACCCTCAACGGAGAAAAGCGGGTGCTGGAACGGGCCAAACTAGCCCTGTGCCGCTGTGGTCATTCGGCACAAAAGCCTTTCTGCGATGGAAGCCACAAACGGGTGGGCTTCCAGGCTGAGGAAGGGGAGCTCGAGCTAGCCTTTGAGAACCCCCCGAAAGGCGCTTGATGTAGTCCAGTAGTCCATAAGGCCCTTTTACGGCTTCCCAGGGCTTAGGGACAAATGTCCTAATAGAGTATTTAGGCCCCATCTGGCAGAATGGGGCCGTTACCCCGAAGGGGGATAGCGGCATATGGTCAACCGACGCTTTACCTTCTATGCCTGGGGTGTGGTGGTCTTCACCCTGGTAGTCATCCTGTGGGGGGATGTGGTCCAGGCCACCGGCTCGGGGGATGGTTGCGGTGCCCACTGGCCCACCTGCAATGGCGAGGCGCTGCCCGTCTTTCAAGAACTGAAAACCTTCATCGAGTTCTTCCATCGGATCACCAGCGGCCTGTCCCTGCTGCTTACCCTAGGGCTTTTGCTCTGGGCCCGTCGGGCCTTCCCCAAAGGGCATCTGGCCCGGCTAGGCGCAGGGCTTTCCCTGTTCTTCATGTTCACCGAAAGTCTGGTAGGAGCTGGCCTGGTGCTATTCCGGCTGGTGGGCGAGGATGTTAGCCTGGCTCGAGCCGTAGTGGCCCCTATCCACCTGATCAACACCCTGTTCCTCATAGGTTCGCTAGCCCTTACCGCCTGGTGGACGAGCCATCCTCACCAACGCCCGGTCTGGCGGGGGCAAGGCGGGGTGGGATGGGCCCTGATTCTGGGCTTTGTGGGCCTCCTAACCGTGGCCGCCTCGGGGGCCCTGACCTCGTTGGGCGATGCTTTGTTCCCGGTGCGCAATACCGCCGAGGCCGTGGGCCGGGCCCTCACCCCGGGGGAGCATTTTCTGGTACAGCTTCGCATCTACCACCCCTTTATCGCGGTTCTGGTAGGTCTATATGTGGTTCTGGTAGCCAACCTGGTGGCGGCCCTTCGGCCCGATCCGCACACCCGGCTATTCGCCCGGCTGGCCGGGGTGATTTTCATCTTGCAGCTAGGGGTGGGCTATCTCAATGTGCTGCAGGCCGCACCGCTTTACAGCCAGTTACCCCACCTTTTGCTTTCCGATGTGGTCTGGATCACCTGGCTGCTGCTTACGGTCTCGGCCCTAAGCCAGGAGCGTTCTATCAAAGCGGCCAGGGTCTCGATGGTTGAAGCTAGGTAAACTGATATGGTGATGTTTGTTGCCAACTCCCAACGCGCGACCTGGCGCGACTACTGGCTTTTGACCAAACCCAGGGTCATCAGCCTGCTGCTCTTCACCACCCTGATGGCCATGTTCATCGCTGCGCGGGGCTGGCCGGGTCTGGGCTTGTTCTTGGTGGTCTTGGTGGGGGGCTACATGGCCGCGGGGGCGGCCAACGCCTTCAATATGGTTATCGATCGCGACATCGACCGCCGGATGAAGCGCACCGCCCTGCGCCCTACTGCTACCGACCGGATCGGCACCCGCGAGGCTGCGCTTTTTGCAACCACCTTGATGGTGCTGTCCTTTCTTTTGCTGTGGTGGGGCGCCAACCTAACCACCGCGCTTCTGGCTATGGCGGGCCTGGGCTGGTACGTGCTCATCTACACCCTCTACATGAAGCGCCGTTTCTGGAGCAACATCGTGATTGGAGGGGCTGCAGGGGCTTTTCCCCCCCTGGTGGGCTGGGCTGCGGTCACCGGTGAGGTGAGCTTGTTTGCTTGGTATCTTTTTCTAATCGTCTTCTTCTGGACACCGGTGCACTTCTGGGCCCTCTCCCTCATGATTAAAGATGACTACGCTGCGGTCGGGGTGCCCATGCTACCGGTGGTGCGTGGCGAGCGGGAAACCGCCTACCAAATATGGCTATATGCCATCCTGACTACGGTAATCACTCTCATACCCGTACTGATGGGCGAGCTGCGCGGGTTCTATCTGGCCGCTGCCCTAGGGCTCAACGCCTTACTGCTCATACGCAGCCTGCGGCTATACCAGACCCTGGAACGAAGCTTTACGCTGTCGCTGTACAAATACTCCATGTTATATCTGGCATTGCTTTTCGTCGCGATGGCGATAGACCGGGCCCTCTAACATACCTCGATTGGGTATACTTTACAGGAATCGTGTCTAGGCTAGACTCACTCCAACTAAACAGGTTTACAATGCGCTAGGAGGATATGGGAATGTGGTTGCGAAGTGTGGCTCTGATACTTTTGCTGATGCTGGGCCTGGCCTGGGCCGCTGAACCAGGGCAGGCCGGGGGGCATACCCTAAACATCCTGGATGGGGAAGCCTCGGCCTTTAACCGCGAGGTTCGGGGGCTTCTGGCCTGGGTCATGGGCTTTGCCGCTTTGGTCTTCGTGGTGGTGATGGGGGCCCTGACCTACGTCACCATCAAGTTTCGCCGCACGGGAAAGGAAAGCGGCGAGCCCCCGCAAACCCATGGCAACGACCGCCTCGAGGTACTCTGGACCATCATCCCCACGGTCATTGTGCTGACCATCTTCGGCCTTACGGCCCGCAGCATGTTCCGGCTGGAGCAACCCCAGCCCGGGGCCATGGTAGTAGAGGTGCGGGGCTGGCAGTTCTGGTGGGACTTCCACTACAAAGAGCACGGGGTACGCGACTCCAACCAGCTCATTCTCCCGGTGGGCCGGCCGGTCACCTTCGAGGTCACTGGGGGTGACGGCAGCAACTACGACGTTATCCACTCCTTCCGCATCGCCAGCCTGGTGGGCACCCGCGATGCCATTCCCGGCGTGGTCACCCGTATCACGGTTACCCCGGAAAAAGAGGGCAACTACTACGGGCAGTGCGTGGAGTTGTGTGGGGCCTCCCACGCCAACATGCGCTTTAGGGTCATGGTGGTCTCGCAGGAGGAGTTTGACCGCTGGATAGCCGAGGCCAAAGCCTACCAGGCCAGTGCTCCCACCGATCCCACCCTACAACGGGGCGAGGAGCTTTTTAAGCAGCAGTGCGCCGCCTGTCACGGCCTCAAGGGGGTGGCGCAAGGGCTACCCAACAACCCCGACCTAACCTTTTTTGGCAACCGCACCACCGTGGGGGCAGGGATGTGGCCCAATACTCCGGAGTACCTCGAGGCCTGGATCAAAAACTCCCCTGGCATGAAGCCAGGTGTGAAGATGCCGGCCTTCCTCCACCTTTCCGACCAAGACGTAAAGGCCATCGCCGCGTACCTGTTGAGCCACAGGATAGAAGGCTTTGACTTCGACAAACTGGAGAAGTTCTAAACGGGGGGTTTGAGTAAATATGGCGGTAGCAACTCCACAAAGCGCTTCCCGTATGGGGTTCTGGGCCACGGTCTGGGACCTGTTGACCACCAGCGACCACAAGAAAATCGGGATGATCTACCTGGTCACCTCCTTCCTGGCCTTCGGGTTCTCCGGCCTGATGGCGGTGGCCATTCGTTGGCAGTTGGCCAGCCCCGAGCAGCAGTTCTTGGTAGGCCAGACCTATAACCAGGTGCTCACCCTGCACGGGGCCACCATGCTCTTCTTCTTTATCATCCCAGCAGGATTGTCGGGCTTCGGCAACTTCATTCTGCCCCTCATGCTGGGCGAGCGGGACGTGGCCCTACCCCGCATCAACGCCTTCGCTGCGTGGCTGTTTGTTTTCTCGGCCTTGCTGATCTACGCCTCACTGTTCTTCGGTGGGGCTCCCGATGTGGGCTGGACCTTCTATTACCCCTTCTCCCGCACCGCCGGTATCGGCACCGACTTCTTCATGATGGGGGTGCTGCTCTTGGGTCTGTCCAGCCTGCTGGGCTCGGCCAACTTCGCCGCCACGGTCTATAATCTGCGGGCCAAAGGCATGGGCCTGTGGAAGATGCCCATCTTCGTCTGGGGTATCTTCGCCACCTCCATGCTTTCCCTCTTCGCTCTGGCCGGCATCACCGCGGCCAGCCTGACTGTGCTGCTCTCGCGCAAGCTGGGGCTTTCCCTCTTCGACCCAGCCATCGGGGGCGATCCGGTACTCTTCCAGCAGTTCTTCTGGTTCTACTCCCACCCGGCGGTGTACATCATGCTGCTGCCCTACCTGGGCATCGCTGCTGAGGTGGCCTCGACCTTCGCGCGTAAGCCGGTCTTCGGTTACCGCTTCATGGTCTTTGCCCTGGTGGGCATCGCGGTGGTGGGCTTCTTGGTCTGGGCCCACCACATGTTCACCGTAGGGGAGAGCCTGCTGTTCCAGATGGTCTTCGTCTTCTTCACCGTGCTGGTGGCGGTGCCCACCGGGGTGAAGATATTCAACCTGCTGGGCACGCTCTGGGGTGGACAGCTCGACTTCAAAACGCCCCTGCTCTTCGTAATGGGCTTCATGTTCAACTTCCTGCTAGGCGGCATCACCGGGGTGATGCTGGCGGTGGTGCCCTTCGACTACCACGTGCAGGACAGCTACTTTGTGGTAGCCCACTTCCACAACGTGTTGATGGCCGGTTCCGGCTTCCTGGCCTTCGCTGGGTTGTACTACTGGTGGCCCAAGATCACCGGGCGCATGTATCCCGAATTCTGGGGCAAAGTGCACTTCTGGCTCTTCCTGGTAGGCTACCTGCTGGCTTTTATGCCCCAGTACGTGCTGGGCTTCCTGGGGATGCCCCGCCGCTACTACACCTACCCCGATGGGCTCTACCTGTGGAATGAGCTGAACTTCACCTCCACGGTAGGGGCAGTGATCCTGGCCTTAGGAGGCATTGCCTGGCTGGTCGCCATGTTTGAGAGCTTCCGCCAGAACGTAAAAGCCCCCGACAACCCCTGGGGGGGGTACACCCTTGAGTGGGCCACCTCCTCCCCACCGCCAGCCTACAACTTCGCGGTGCAGTTCCCCACCGTCTTCAAGTCGGAGCGCCCGCTGTACGACTGGGCCAAGGAGGGCCTCAAACCCACCCCGGTGGATCCGGCCAGCATCCACCTTCCCGCGCCCACTATCTGGCCCTTTATGACTGCCTTGGGTCTGCTGATCTCAGGCATCGGAGCCTCGCTGGCGCCCGACCTAGGCAATGCCCCGGTGGGCGGCGTGGCTGGCTGGGGCGGCTGGCTGGCGGTGGGCTTGGTGGTCTTCTTCTACAGCCTATTCAAGTGGGCCTTGCGCAAGGAATACGACCACCCGGTGGAGCACCACACCGTAACCGGCAAGTCCAACGCCTGGGTGGGCATGGCCTGGTTCATCGTCTCGGAAATCGCTTTGTTCGGGATTCTGATCGCAGGCTACTTCTATTTGCGTCTGACCGGGGCTGCGGTACCTCCAGAGGAACACCGTCCGGCGCTGTGGCTGGCCCTTCTTAACACCTTCTTCCTGGTGGCTAGCTCCTTCACGGTGCACTACGCCCACCACGACCTGCGCCACCATAAGCTCTCCCCCTTCAAGCTGGGCATGCTGATCAGCATTCTGCTGGGGGTGGTCTTCTTCTTGTTCCAGATCTGGGAGTTCGCCATCGCCTCGGGGCACTATGTAGAAGCCCTCAACGCCGCTGGTCAGTCGGCGGAGGCCCAGAAAGCTGCACTATGGTTCACGGTCTTCTTCCTGATCGTGGGGCTGCACGGGGCTCACGTGCTGATTGGGGGAACCGGTCTGGCCCTGACCTACGCCCAGGCGCTGGCCGGCAAGATTGACCACCATGAGCAGGGCACCCTCGAGGGCTCGAGCATGTACTGGCACCTGGTGGATGCGGTCTGGCTGTTCATCGTGACCATCTTCTACATCTGGTAATCCCTGCCACCCTTTTTGGATGGGTCGGTGTTTCTGCCGGCCCATCGCCTTTTTGCTATAGACAACCCGGCTTGGTTTGCCTATAATCTCTAAGGCTTGTAGGGAGTAAAAGCCATGCAAGCTGCACAAGTGGACCGCTAGCTCAGTTGGTAGAGCAACCGACTTTTAATCGGTTGGTCACAGGTTCGAGTCCTGTGCGGTCCACCAGCCTGGCCCCCGGTCAACCGGGGGCCTATCTTTACGCAGAAGCAAGCCTGTGCTAACCTTATGAACGGTCTCGAGGGGGCCTAATCCCCCAGAGATAAAAAACAAGGCCCCATCGTCTAGTGGCCTAGGACGCCGCCCTCTCACGGCGGTAACAGGGGTTCGAATCCCCTTGGGGTCACCACGTGGGCGACTAACTCAGCTGGTAGAGTGTATCCCTTACAAGGATAAAGTCGGGGGTTCGAGTCCCTCGTCGCCCACCACGTCCAGGACGCTAAACCCCCTTTATGCAAAGACTGCATAAAGGGGGGTTTTGTTTAGGTTGGCGGAGCAGGCTCCGCGACCCCATCCCGACAAAGTCAGACTGGAGCAGCAACAATACCCTTGACAAATTGCTCTGTTGCAAAGTTCCCATAATGCAGCGAGATGACTAACGGTAGGCGTTGTAGACCAACGCCTTGACCCGGCACTCCCGCATCTGCAG
>FWPU01001037.1_pt1 | contig 86529 bp, 79 predicted proteins | sample 2228361 | NCBI WGS metagenome assembly FWPU01 (sample SAMEA103939777, study PRJEB20133) | metagenome
CGGGGTCGTTGTCCACATCGGCGAGGGTCAAGGCAATCGGGCCGATGGAGGTGTCCTCGGCAATGGTCCGGTTGGCCAGGAACGAAAGCGTGGGCGCTTGGTTAGCTGGGGCGTCAGGCGTGCGAAATTCCACCTCGTTGGAATAATCACTTTCGATCGCATCCTCGGTATAGGCCGTTGCCGCGAAATAATAGGTGGTTGCGTAACCCAGACCAGTAATCACGACTGAGGTGTTCATCCCGACATCGAGGCGTTGAGTATACACGCGGCTCTGGGTTCCCCAGTGTATTTTGTAGCCGGTGACCTCCGGGCTGGGGCTGGGATCCCACGCCAGACGCACCTCGGCGGTTCGGGCAAATTGCAAAAAGGGCAGTGCGGCCAACCCTACCCGGATTATGCCCCATAGTCCCCGGATGCAAATGCGCCCCCAGTCTTTGAATTGTGAATCGGATAAAACATGCATAAAGCTGTTCGTTGAATGTTCCCTCAACACGCTCCGCCTTCGGCAGGTCGAATGCCAAAAGTCGCGTACTTCGGTTTTTTCTTGTCATGGTGCGGATTTCGGACACCGGCCAAATGCACAACAACCTTTTTTGCAGCCGGTTGGGTTTCCCGCGTTGATCGTGGGGCGGGACTCATGGCAGACCTGTAAGGTTCGCAGTCCGTCTGCCCGGATCAAAAGCACGCAGCTTAGTGTCAAATTATCCAATGACTGTCCAGCCGCGCATAAGGCTTTTCCAGACAGCACGTGAAAGGAAGGCCCTCAAGACGCTGGGTACAGGCCGGCCGACTGGGAACTTCGATCTTGGTCGGTCTGCGTGCAGAATCGGACCGAACAACTGGCCGCGGTCTGGAGTGAACCTGCGATGAACGATCGCAAGCTCTCCGCCGTTAGTCAGGCAACTGCCGTCCCGTCAGCCGTTCGTAAGCCTCCAAGTATTTCTGCTGGGTTTTGGCCACGATGTCCCGGGGTAGGGCGGGCGCGGGCGGGGTTTTGTCCCAATCGAGGGTTTCCAAGTAGTCGCGTACGAACTGCTTGTCGAAGCTGGGCTGGCTCAGGCCGGGCTGGTATTCGTCAGCCGGCCAGAAACGGGAAGAGTCGGGGGTGAGCACCTCGTCAATGAGGATCAGTTCGCCCTCGCAAAGGCCAAATTCGAACTTGGTGTCGGCGATGATGATGCCCCGCGGCCGCGCGTAATCCCGAGCCTCGCGGTACAGCCGCAGGCTGAGAACGCGCACCCGTTCGGCCAGTTCCTGTCCCACCAGTTCGGCCGCACGCGCGAACGAGATGTTTTCGTCGTGACCGGTCTCGGCCTTGGTGGCCGGAGTGAAGATCGGTTCCGGCAGTTCGGCAGATTCCAGCAGGCCTTCCGGCAGGGGGATGCCACACACGGCCCGGGTGCGGCAATATTCCTTCCAACCCGAGCCGGCCAAGTAACCTCGGACCACACACTCGATGGGCAACGGCCGGGCCTTTTTGACGAGCATGCTCCGACGTCGAAGCCGTGCAGCGAACGGTTCCAGCCGCGCCGGCAAGGGTGTATCCGGGCCTGCCAGCAGATGATTGGGCGCCAAGTCGGCAAATCGCTCGAACCAGAAGCAGGAGAGCCGGGTGAGCACTTCCCCCTTGCGCGGGATGCCGTTGGGCAGAACGCAGTCGAAGGCGGAGATGCGATCTGTCGCCACCAGCAAGAGGGCGTCTCCCAGGTCGAAAATTTCGCGGACCTTGCCGCTTTTGATCCTGGGGATGCCGGGCAAATCCACGTGCAGCACGGGATCGTGAGCCATGCCGCAACTATGGGGAAGACCTTGAAGTGCGCAAGCACCGGCCTCTTGGGAAAACCGACGCGGGCGCTCCCGCTATTTGCAAAGGGGCCGAAAACACCGGGCGAGGCGAAGCGGTCTGGCTGCCCGAAGGGCCGGAGAATCTGAGTTTGGTCTGTTAAGTGGCGCTCCAGGCTCTGGCACCAAGCGCGAGCAAATACCCGCACGCGGGGGGCGCTGCTTCCAGGCTCCGGGAACTGGCGCCCCCCGGATCCTCAAGACAGTGCCCCTCAGGTCGGCCAGCCGATTTGCAAAAAACGAGACACACCTCCCTCACCGCTCGGGCGGCGAATTGAGCTTGAGTGCGCGTTGCCGGCCGGCTTCAAATGTTCGGGTCAGCCGGCTGAATGGAACCGCCGGTGAGGAACCCAAGCGGGAAAATCGGGCGCATGCCGCTGTACCAGCAACAACATTTGCAGGCAATTTCGCAGCAGTTCCGCATCTACGGGCAGATTCTGCATGCTGAATTGTGCAAGATCGGCCACATCAACGAGACCTATACGGCCACCTACGATCAGGGCGGAGTGACCGTTCGGTACATTCACCAGAAGATCAACCAGTCCGTGTTCCGGGAGCCGGACAAGGTGATGGAGAACGTGTTGCGGGTGACCGAGCATCTACAGCGCAAGCTCCGCGCCCAGGGCGCCCGCCAGTACACCCGCCGGGCACTCACGGTGGTGCCCACGCACGATGGCCGGCCTTATTACGTGGACCAGAACGGGGATTACTGGCGCACGTTTGTGTACGTGGAGCGGGTCCAATCTTTCGAAGCGGTCCACACCGAGGCCCAGGCCTACGAAGCGGGGCGCGCTTTTGGGGAATTTCAAAGCCTGCTGGCCGACCTGCCCGGCGAACGCCTGCACGAGACCATCCCGGATTTTCACAATGCCCGCAAACGCTTCGCCGCCCTGCAAGTGGCCATCCGGGAAGACCGGGTGGGCCGTGTGGCCAGCGCGGGACCGGAGATCGAGTTTGCTCTCGAGCAGGAGCCGTGGATTGGCCGGCTGCTTGATGCCCAGGCTGCGGGGGAAATCCCCGAACGCATCACGCATAACGACACCAAGTTTAACAACGTCATGCTGGACTGGGAGACCGGTCGGGCCCTGTGCGTGGTGGACCTGGACACGGTCATGCCCGGCCTGGTGCATTACGACTTTGGCGACATGGTGCGCACGACCACCAGCCCAACCCTCGAAGACGAGGAAGACCTGTCGAAGGTGGCCATGCGCATGCCGATGTTTCAAGCGCTGGCCCGGGGGTACATCGAAGCAACGCGGAGTTTTTTGACGCCGGCGGAGAAGCAATACCTCGCCTTTGCCGGGCGGCTGATTACTTACATCATCGGCGTCCGCTTCCTCACCGACTATCTGCAGGGCGACATTTACTTCCGGGTGCACCGCCCGCGCCACAACCTTGACCGGTGCCGGACCCAGTTCAAGCTGGTGCGCTCGATCATGGAACAGGAAGAAGCCATGCAGCGTTTTGTGGACTGCCTCTGAATTGAAACACCCTCTGTACTCGCGCGAGGAAATTGCCCAACGTCTAACCGAGCCCGGCTTAATCGCCGTGGTGCGCGCGCGCCGGCCCGAGCAGGTACCCCCGTTGGCCGGAGCGCTCGTGGCTGGCGGGATCACGGCCGTGGAAGTCACGTTTACCACGCCGGATGCCTGCTCAGCCATCCGCGCCACCGTGGCGCAGTGGGGTGAACAGGCGCTGGTGGGCGCCGGGACGGTGCTGGACGAGGACCAGTGCCACCGGGCGATCGAGGCTGGGGCGCGGTTTGTTGTCAGCCCCATTGCTCGCTCGGAGTTGGTGCCGCGGGCCCATGCGGCGGGATGTCTGGTGATGCTCGGCGCCTACACGCCTACCGAGGCTCAACGGGTGCACGAGGCGGGGGCGGATTTCGTAAAGCTTTTCCCGGCGGACACCTTGGGGCCCGAGTTCATCAAGGCGCTCCGTGCGCCGCTGCCCCATTTGCGGATTGTTCCCACGGGTGGGGTGGACCTGAATACCCTGGCCGATTTTGTCCGGGCCGGTTGTGTCGCGGTGGGGGTGGGGTCATCGTTAATTACGGCGGAAATTTTGGCCCGTGAAGACTGGCCCGCCCTGACCCGCCTGGCGCGGGAGTACGTCAACGCGATGGCGCGGGCACGCGAGCACAAACCAGGGCACGGCGCCTGAACCGACCGCGTTCCGAACGACCCGACCGCCACACCGCCCGGGGTTGACCGGGAATGCCGGCGGCGTAGATTGCCTGACGATGAAACCGGAACGTCTGGCAGGTGTGGCGGGCTTTGCCTCGGGCGCGACGGTGGTGCTGAGTCTTTTCGCCTTCATCCTGGTCCGGGAAATCTCGGCGCTCAAGGCCCGGCTGCACGAGTTGCAGCAGGCGCACGGACGCCTGACGGCCGAGGCTGCTCGTTGGCAAGATCAGCGCGCAGCCGACATGGAGGCCCGTGCCCGACTGCAGGCGGAACTGGAGCGATTGCAAACGGAAAGTCGCCCTCCCGGGCAGGACAAAACCGCAACTCCCCCGGCCGGCAAGGAAGGAATGACCCGGGCACATTTCTATGCCGGGGCCCGTTACCTGGGCAGCGGGTGGATTCACGCTACGCCGGGTGCGACCTCGGGCCCGGTGACTGTCGTTTTGGATTCTACGGGCGCACCTTCTTCTGCTGCTAATACTGCGGCTGCGGCATTGTCTCGCTCCACAGCTTTCAGCGCTTTTTATCATTTCCCGACCTGGCCTTACCTTTGGACGGTCGGCTGGCTTGTGGGTGAACCCACCAACCACTGTTTCAGCACTCCCGGTTCTGAGCCGCCTTCTTCCCCCCCGGCGGTTGCGCCGGTTTCCCCCGCCACACCGGCTCCAGGTCCCGTTGCTCCGGTGAGCCGTGTTGCCATGCGGGGCCGACCTCCGCTTTTGGCGCGTCCGCCGGCTCAACCCGTTCCCCGCCCCCCGATCACTCTCCCGGTGCCCGCTGCGGTTGCCACGCGGCAGCTTTCTCCGGCAGCCGTAAGCACCAAGGCCGGCGGGGCAATTTTGCCTCCCAGATCCGTCAACACGGGCGTTCCGGTCCAAAGGGCTGGAGAGATTTCCCGGGTTCGTTGAGCCGGGCCAGAGTTGGGGCGGAGAGAGACGACAACTTCACCACCAAAAGCCGTGGACAGTCCCTGCCGCCGCTTTTAGTCTGCCGACGTGCGACTCTTGGTGCTCAACGGACCGAACCTGAATCTTCTGGGCGAGCGTGAGCCGGAGATTTACGGGCGAGCCACCTTGACTGAGATCGAAGCCAAGGTGCGGGCAGCGGCAGCGGCGCATGGAGCGCAAGTTGAGTTTCGTCAGACCAACTCCGAGGGCCAACTGGTGGACTGGATTCAGGGGGCTCGGGGTAAATTTGATGCTGTTATCATTAACGCGGGCGCCTACACCCACACCAGCATCGCCATTCGAGATGCGATCGCCTCGACCGGGATTCCCACTATAGAGGTCCACCTTTCCAACGTGTACGCCCGCGAGGACTTTAGGCAAAAGTCCATGATTGCACCCGTCTGCCGAGGGGTGATCGCCGGTTTTGGCCCTAAGTCGTACCTTTTGGCTGTGGAATCCGTTATCAGTAACGAAGCCTGAATTTTGGGCATTTTGTGCTAAAAATTGAAGTTTTTAGCTAGAAACGGTGATTCTGGATTATCTGGTGTCGGTAAACAGACAGTCGCCAGATGCTTCGCCTTGGTTGAAGTCCCAACGGGTGCCGAATGATGCCGAATGAAGCAGCTTGACGGGATTCGAGCCGGTCTCTAAAGTCTACCGTATTCAAGTTGCTGTAGTGAAAGCAGGGTCGGTAGCCGACTGCTGCTTTTTTCGTGATGAACGCCCAACTGGCCCAGCAGGCCGAGAGTGCAACCAGCCAACCCGGAGGCGTCTGTGGATCTTAAAGACATCAAGGCCATCATTGACTTGATGCGCAAAAACTCGATCTCCGAATTTGAGTTGGAAAAAGAGGGGTTCAAGATCCGACTCAAACGGGGAGCCAACGGCGGAGTGGGACCGTTCCATGAGGAAGCATTCGCTCCTGCACCGGTCCCCTTGGCGGTCAGTTCTCCAGCGGTGACCGTGGCCTCGGTTCCTTCCCCAGCCCCCTCGATGGCCCCGGTTACCACCGAAATCGAAATCAAATCCCCGATGATCGGCACGTTTTACCGGGCGCCGGCACCGGATGCGGCACCTTACGTTGAAGTGGGTACGACCGTGGAGCCCGAGACGGTGGTTTGCCTGATTGAAGCCATGAAGGTCATGAACGAAATCAAGGCCGAGACCCGGGGCGTTATTACCCAAGTGCTGGTGGAAAACGGCAAACCGGTCGAGTTTGGTCAGCCCCTGTTCAAAGTCCGCCCGACCTGAGCTCAACTCGTTTCCAATCCGGCTGTTTACAGTCCGAGGCCCACCCCGCGAGATGTTTGAAGTGATCAATATCGCCAACCGGGGCGAGATCGCCGTCCGTATCATTCGCACCTGTAAGGAGATGGGCATTCGCACCGTGGCCGTGTACTCGGAGGCGGATGCCGACTCGATGCACGTACAACTGGCCGACGAGGCCATTTGCATTGGATACGCCCCGGCTAGCGAAAGTTACCTGCGGATTGACCGGCTGGTGAGTGCCGCAGAGATCGCCGACGTGGATGCCATTCACCCCGGCTACGGGTTCCTGTCGGAAAATGCCCACTTCGCCGAGGTGTGCGAAAGTTGCAACATACGGTTCATCGGCCCCAGCTCCCGCAGCATGAATGCGCTGCGGGACAAGGCAAGCAGCCGGGAACTGGCCCGGAAGGTGGGCGTCCCCACGCCGCCCGGCTCCGAGGGCGTGGTGGAGAACGAAAGCGACGCCCTGGCGGTGGCCAAAAAGATCGGTTATCCGGTGCTGATCAAGGCCGTAGCCGGCGGTGGCGGGCGGGGCATGCGCATCGCGCACAACGACGGTTCCCTGCTCAAAGGTTACCACACCGCGCGCAACGAGGCGGAAAAGGCCTTCGGCAACTCGGGGGTGTACATCGAGAAATATTTCGAAAACCCCCACCACATCGAATTCCAGATCCTGGGAGACACCCGCGGCAACATTATCCACCTGGGCGAACGGGATTGTTCCATTCAGCGGCGCCACCAAAAGCTCATCGAAGAAACCCCTTCACCGCTGATCGAGGGACGATTCAAAGGCCTGCGCAAGGCCATGGGCAGGGCGGCGCTGCGGCTGGCCGAGGCCGCCCAGTACTCCAGCGCCGGCACGGTGGAATTCATCGTGGACGACCAGGGCAACTTCTACTTCCTCGAGGTCAACAAGCGCATCCAGGTCGAGCATCCGGTGACCGAGGAGGTGACCGGCGTGGACCTCATCAAGCAGCAGATTCTCATCGCCATGGGCGAACCGCTCAAACTGTCCCAGGGCGAGCTGCATTTCCGGGGCCATGCGATCGAGTGCCGGATTAATGCCGAAGACCCGTATGATGACTTCCGCCCCTCCCCGGGGCGCATCGAGATGTACTATCCGCCCGGCGGGCATGGCGTGCGCGTGGACAGCCACGTGTACGCCGGGTACGTCATTCCTCCGCACTATGACTCGATGATCGGCAAGCTGATCACCCACGGCAAAGATCGCCGGGAAGCCCTGGACCGGATGAATCGCGCGCTCAGCGAGCTCCTCATTACCGGGGTCAAGACCACCGTACCCCTCGCGCAGACCATCCTCCAAGACCCGGATTTTCGCCGCGGGGTTTACTCCACCGGGTTCATCGAACAGCTCATGCGCCGCAGCGGGCCCTAACCTTGCCGGATGAGGGGGAGGGGTCAGTCCCGCAATCCGCGGAGATCAAATTCCAGACGTTGTCCGGCCCGCAAGAGGGCCTCGAGGGTCCACTCGCCTCTGCGGTAGCCGGCTTCGCGGCCCAGCACGGCGGTGAGATTGGACCGGACCGAGGGTGACACGGTGGGATTGTCACACCGGCCCGCCTGGATGGCGTCGTAAAACTCGAGGATGTTGGCCACCGTGCCGTCGGTGTACAGATTGCCCACGTGTCCGCCGGGATAAGGTTCGTTGCCCCGGATCCAGACCTGGCCGAAGTAATCCCCGTAGAAGTAGCCGTCCGAGCCATAGGCCCGGCAGGAAATCTCGTCGCGCATCTCCGGGATGGTCTGAATGCAGGTGAACGACAGCGGGAGGCCGTTGGCAAACTCGTAGTTGACCGCGAAGTGATCCCAGATGCTGCCCGGCGGCCGCAGTCGCTGCCCGCCGAGTCCCAGCGCCCGCACCGGGTCGGCGTCAATCACCCACGTGGCCAGGTCCAGCGCGTGAATGGCCTGTTCGACGATGAAATCCCCGGACAACGCCTTCACGTGATACCAACGACGCAGTTGGTCCTCCCGGCGCGGCGGGGGCAGATCGCGCCCGCCGCCGGCCCATGGATAGTGCGCCTCCACCAGCACCAGCTTGCCCAGATCCCCGCGGCGTATGCGGGCGAGCGCCTCGCGAAAAAACGGATGCGCCCGGGTTTGGAAGTCCACCAGAAAGACCAGGTTTTGCTCCGTGGCAAGCCGGCCGGAGTCGCGGATGCTCAAACAGCCGGGGGCATCCACTGCCACGGGTTTGGCCAGGAAGACGTGTTTGCCCGCCGCCACGGCATCCGCCGCCTGTTGCGGGTGAAAGAACGGCGGCGTCTCGATGGCCACGGCATCCAGCCGGCCCTCCAGAAGCCGTTTGTAGCCAGACAACCCGGCGTACCGCCGGCCCGGCTCGACGCCGTGTTTCTCGCCCACCGCTTGGATGCGGTCCGCGAAATAATCGGCGCAGGCGGCAAGCCGGTACTTGCCCGTCTTCACGAACAGGTCGGCGATCCAGGCACCCCGCCCGCCGCAGCCGATGAGGCCAAGCTCGATTTGGGAGTTGGCCCCGGCGCCCCAGACTGTTTCCGGCCGCATCACTGTCAGGGCGCTCAGCGCGGCGGTACGGGCCAGAAAGGTGCGGCGCGAGTCTCCCGGGGGGGCTGGAGAATTCATGGCGGGGAAGGTGGTTGGTTTCGGGGACGAGAGGGGGGCGCTGCGGGAGAACCGCTGTTGGGGGTCTGATCTCGCTGGCGTTTACAGCGATTTTCGTAATCGGCCCGGGCGCGCATCACCAGGTGCAGGCGCGGTGCCAGCGGAGTTCCAAAGTAAAGGCTGCACAATCCCAGGGCTGCTCCCAGCACCAGGCAGATTTCCGCCACCAACCGCAGGTTGTACAGGTCCGGCGCTTGAATATTGGGCACTCGCCACAGGGAGGTGCCCAAGATGGAGAAGAACAGGTAAAAACCCACCAGCGCCAGGAACAGGACCGCCATGAACAGGCTGCGCACCAGTTCCATGATCAGCAATTCCGGATGGGCGGCCAGCAGCTCAACCTGGCGTCGCTCGCGCCGGACCCGCTCGTCCCGCCAGCGGCGCGCCGGCGCCAGCAGCCGGGCCAGCAGGTTAACCACGGCATTGCAGACGTAGCTCCAGATCAGGCTGATGACAATCAGACCCAACAAACTGGTAAACCACCAGTCCGGATCGCGGAGGGAGGTCGGCATGGGTCAGGCGGCGGGCACGGTTTGGGCGGCGGGCTTCCGGGCGCGAGGGGCGCGAGCCACGGCCTGCCGCATCCAGCCCACGCTGGCGGCAATGTTCTCGTCCGAGCCGTGGCATTCGATCGAAACCACCCCGTCCCAGCGCGTCTCGACGAGGTAATCCAGGCAGCGCTGAATGTGGTCCGCGTTCACGCCCCCGCCCACGGGCACAATGCTGCTGCCGATGCCGGTTTCCTCGCCCCGCACGGCGGCGGCCAGTTCGGCACTCACGTCCTTGATATGGCAATGCACCACGTACGGACGCAGCGCCCGGAGATACTCCAGCGGGTCGTGGCCCGCGATAAACGTGTTCCCGGTGTCGAAGTTGCACCGCAGCCATTTGGAGTCGAAGGTCTTGAACAGCTTGAGCATGAACTCCACATCATTCGTATATGGCCCGTGGGGCTCGACATTGATGATCACCCGGTAATCCTCGGCCCACTCCAGGCATTGGCGGTAGTTGTCGCAGGTGATGCGAAAGACCTCTTTGCGGGTCAATCCGGGCGTTTCAAAGGCCCCGTCCACCGTATCCACCATTGGACAGCCCAGCTCCGCGGCAAACCGGATGCTCTGGGTAATGTATTGCACCCCGTAGGCGGACCCGTTCGGCCCCATCATCGGGTACGCCCCGTCAATCTGGGAGACCTGCAGCCCCAGCCGTTCCAGAAACCGCCGGAGCGTCCGCGGGTTGGATTGCAGAGAGACGCCGGGATCGTACCCCAAGGCCTGGATGAAATTCTGCCCGTGAATGACGGCGAACTCCACGTGCTTCAGACCGGTGGCGGCGATTTTTTGACAGGCGGCTTCAAAACTCATGCTCAGAGGCCGCCAGTTGTCGGTATGCAGGCCGAGGTGAATCATGCCCCCGTGCTACGCTGCCGCGTCCCCCGCGTCAAGAACCGACCCCGGCCCCTGCCTGACTCACGCCCGCCCCGGCTGGTCGGCCTCTCCGTCCGTGCGGCGTTCCACGCTGACCCGCTGGCTTCGCTCCTCGGCGGCAGGACCGGGTTCACCGCCCCATCCCGGGGTAGTCAAGGGCGGCGCGAGCTGCCGGAAGGAAGGCATCGCCCCCCTACGCCACCGGCTGCCTAGATTTGTGGCGTGCGCGTTGACGGGCGTGGGATGAGGCGATGGCTCTTCCTGACGGGCCGCCAGCGTCTGCGCTCGCGGCCATTGGTCGGGGGCGCGGATGCCGGTCCCGGACGCGGCTGTACCGGTGGCCTCAGTGGATGCAAGAGGTCCGCCTGACGCGCGGCCCTGGCCGGCCCCGGGTTGTTGACGACGGCGGCTGACATCCCGGGCTGGCCCGGGAGCCGCTCCCCACGTTCGGGTTGAGCCACAGCGACGTTGACACCGGCGGGGGCGAGAATTAACTTCGCCTCGGTACGTACGCTTAACGTTTTGGCACCATGCTCCCGCGCATCAGCTTGATTATTGCCATCGTGGCCGGCATTGCCACGTTTGTGATCAGCCACTTCCAGGTGGCCGGTCGCATCAACGGGCTGGAGACCGATCTTACCCAAACCCGAACCGAACTCGCCGCAACGCAGGAGGCCGAAGCCAAGGCCCGGGCCGAGGCCAGCGAGGCCAAGCAGCGTGCCGATCGCCTGGACACCGAACTGACCGCCACCAAGGAACAGCTTGCCGCGCAAACCGCCCGGGCGAATACCCAACAAGCCCGCGCCGATCGGTACGAAGCGGAGCTGGAAACCGTCCGAACCGAACTGACCCAGGCCAACCAGACCCTGGCGGCCTGGCGTGCCCTGGGCATTTCGTCCGATGAAGTTGGCAAACGTCTCCGACAGTTGGAACTGGCACGGGAGGAAATCAAGGCGCTCGCCGGGGAGAATCGTGTCCTGCTGAGCAAACTGACGCAAACCGAGCAACGCCTGCGTTTGTACGAGGGGGACCGCGAGGTTCCGCCGGAAATGAATTTGACCCGGCACGGGCGGGTGCTGGCGGTTGATCCCCAGTGGGATTTTGTAATCCTGGACCTGGGTCGTACCCACGGCGCGGTGGAACGGGGAGAACTGTTGGTCAACCGCGACGGGAAACTGGTTGCTAAGGTGCGCATTTCGCAAGTGGAGGAGGATCGCAGCATCGCCAACATTCTTCCCGAATGGAAGCAGACCGACGTGCAGGTGGGAGATCAGGTGCTCAACTGACATGAAGCAACGGTGGTCCGCCATTTTGAATCTGCTGCTTCTGCTGGCGGGCGGGCTGGTCATCGCCACGGGGACGGGTTGTTCCACGACCGACGACACTGCCAATCTCTCCGAACGTCCCTGGAATGCCCCCCGGCATTGGGAACACGGCATGCCGTCCGGTATGTTTGAGGGACGTTGATGTCCCCAAACACGCAGGGCAGCCGTGGAAGGGAGCACGCTGTCCGGGCCGGCCGGGACGGTGGTTACTCGGACAGGGCGGCTAAAGCTCCGGAGGGGTACCCGGCAGATCGCGTCTTCCGGCCAGGCACTTTCTGGTGTGTCCGCATCAAGAGGAAAGGAATTCGCGCGGGTCGGTGATGCGGCCGGTCAGCGCGCTGGCGGCCACGGTGGCAGGGGAGGCCAGGTAAACCTGGGATTCCTTGTGCCCCATGCGGCCCGGGAAATTCCGGTTGGTGGCGCTGATGCACTTGATGCCGGGTTGGTTGATCCGGCCAAACGTGTCCACCGGACCTCCCAGACAGGCCGCGCAGCCGGCGTTCTCGGTCATGCGCACTCCGGCGTCGAGGAGGATTTGCCAGATGGTGCGGTCGCCCCAGCGGGTGGACTGGAGGTCATGGACGATTTCGGGCGTGGCCGGCACGCCAAAGGTGTCAATGACCACCCGGCGCCCGCGCACCACCCGGGCAAATTCCACAAAATCGCTGGTCTTGCCACCGGTGCAGGAACCGATGTAGGCGCGGTCCAGTTTGATGGCGCTCAATTCTTTGGCCTTCTTGCGCTGGCCGGGATCGGGATGGCAGGCCACCGTGGGCTCCAGTTTGTCCAGTTCCACCACCAGCTCGTACACGAACTTTTGGTCGGCGTCCGGCCCCACCGGCTCATAATCGCGTTTGGTGCCGTTCAATAACGTGCGTGCCTCCACGTACTCCGCCGTGCGGGCGTCGAAGGGGAAGATGCCGTTTTTGCCGCCGGCTTCGATGGCCATGTTGGCGATGGTCATCCGGTCGTCCATTGAAAGGCTCGCCACGCCCGGCCCGTCGAACTGCATGGCCCGGTAGGTCGCGCCGTCAAAGCCGATTTCCCCGATGATGTGCAGGATGAGGTCCTTGGCCATCACGCCGGGCTGCAGGCGCCCTTCCAGCCGGAAATGCATGGTCTCGGGTACTTTGATCAGCAGCTTGCCGGTGCCCAGGACGAATCCGGCGTCGGTGTTGCCAATCCCCGTGGCAAACTCGTTAAACGCTCCCGCCGTGCAGGTGTGGGAGTCGGTGCCGAAGAGCACTTCCCCCGGGCGGGTGTGCCCCTTTTGCGGGAGGGCGCTATGACACACCCCGGCGTAGCGGGAACCGTACTGGCGGGCGAGCATGCCCCGGGAGGGATCGAACTGCCAGGTGCCCTCCGGGTCGTCAATCACGTCGTAAAAGTACACCAACCCCTGTTCCTTCACGAACTCGCGCAGCATATTCACATTGCGGTTCGAGTTTGAGTCCGCGGTGAAGATGTAGTGGTCGGGAATGATGACCACCTTGTACCGATCCCAAACCCGGGCGTGCGGGCCAAACTCACGCTTGAATACCCCGATGGTGCCCGGCCCGCACACGTCGTGGGTCATGAGGATGTCCGCCTTCACCCACACGTGGTCGCCGGCTTGCACCCGGGCTTTGCCCGCGGCGCGCGCCAGAATTTTTTCGGTCAACGTCATACGGCAGGCCCAACCTAGCCAAAGGCCGCATCTTCGGCAACTGGCGCCCGCGCTGACAGCCACCTCCGGCCCGTCCAATCCGGGAGGGATGCCGTACCCGGCAGCCTGGCTGGCGCGGGCACGGCGGTTGCACCCCAGTTCCCGCGCCGTCCCCGGGTCTTGATTCTGCCCGCCGGAGTGGCCTCGTGCTCAGACGCTTAGTTGCCGTCCGGGCTTTCCCGCTTGCGGCGCCGGCTGGCCATTCCTACGTTGCCGACATGAAGATGGTGTCATTGCCTGCCGTGCTGGCGGGTCGTTGGCTCCTGGTGCTGGCGTTGTGTGCGGCGTGGACCGTGCGGAGCCAGAGCGCCCTTCCTCCCGAGGTGCAGGAGCGGCTGCAGCGACTCAACGGACTGGTCGAGGACCTGCTCGATTCCCAAGCCTCCCTCCAGCGGCGCCTGGTGGCCGTTCAGGACGAACTGGCCGCCGTGCGCGAGGAATCCCGCCGGGCGGGGGACCTGTGGGGCGAGCGCTTTGCCACGCGCGAGGAGTTGCGCAAGCTGGCCGAGGCCGTGCGCGAGCTGGACCGCAAACGCGAGGAGGACAAGCGCCTCATCCTGGAGGAAATCAAAAAACTGGCCCAGGCGCTCCCGCCGCCGCCCGCGCGCGAGATGCCGCGCCCGCCCGCCCGCGAATCCGCCGCTTCCGGTCCGCTCAAAGGCTACGTTTACACAATTCAACCGGGCGACACCCTCAGCGCCATCGCCCAGGCCTATGCGCGCAGCGGCGTCAAGGTGACTGTGGACGACCTCCTCAAGGCCAATCCCAACCTCAACCCCAATCGGCTGCGCGTGGGCCAGGAGGTGTTCATCCCCGATCCCAACCTGAAGTGATTGGCGCGGCGACGGGCCGGGATTCGCGGTTGACGATGAACAGGCCGCCCGTAGGCTGCGTCGAAAATCGCACGGTAGCGAACCACGCTCCTTTATGCACACACACGTCACGCCAACATCGGCCGGCGCGCAAACCCGCCGGAACTTCCTCAAAACCGCCGCCACGGCCTCGGCTGCGGCGGCCGCGGCCGGACTGTTCAAGACCCCGGTTTACGGCCAGGGCACCGCGCCGTCCACCGGACGGGTGATCGGCGCCAACGACCGCATCGTGGTCGGCTTCGTGGGCCTCGGTCCCCAGGGCCAGCTCCACGTGGACAAGATGAAAGCCAACGCGGAGAAGAACAACGTGGCCCTGGCCGCGTTCTGCGACTTGTGGGAAAAGCGCCGCGAAATGGCCCGGGCCAAGGTGGGCGGCGATGCCAAGACGTATGACGACTACCGCCGGCTGCTGGAGAACAAGGACATTGACGCGGTCATCTGTGCCACGGTGGATCACTGGCATGCCCGGGTGTCCGTTGACAGCATGAAGGCCGGCAAGCACATCTACGTTGAGAAACCCATGTCCCGCTATCTGCCCGAGGCGTGGGAGGTTTGGGACACGGTGAAGGCCACGGGCAAGGTCTTCCAGGTCGGCTCCCAGGGCTGCTCGGACGCCAAATGGCACAAGGCGGCCGAACTGATCAAGGCGGGTAGCATCGGCCCATTGGTGCTCGGCCAGGGGTCCTACATGCGGAACACCCCCAAGGGCGAATGGAACTACACCATCGAGCCGGACCTTCGCGCCGACAGCATCAACTGGAACACCTGGCTGGGACCGGACATCCAGACCCGGCCCGAGTTCAATCCCGATCACTTCTTCCGCTGGCGCAAGTATTATCCCTATTGCGCCGGGTTGCTGGGCGACCTGTTTCCGCACCGGCTGCACCCCCTTGTGCTGGCCACGGGCAACCCCGAGTTTCCTCTGCGCGTGGCGGCCATCGGCACCAAGAAGATCCTCACCGACAAAAATACCCCGGGCACGCCCATCCGCGACGTGCCCGAGTGTTTGACGCTCATCGCCGAATTCCCCAGCGGTTACAGTCTCATGGTGTGCAGCTCCTCGGTGAACGAGCAGGGCTTGCCCGACATCATCCGCGGTCACATGGCCACCCTGTACATCGGTGGCAACACCGTGGAGCTCAGGCCTGAGCGTCCCTTTTCCGACGAGGTGGATCCTGAACGATTCCCGAACCTCGAGCCGGTTGAGGACATCGGGGTGCATCAGGCCAACTGGCTCTCGTGCATCCGCTCCGGCAAGGCGCCCAACGCCAACATCGAGTTGGCCATCCGCGTGCAGACCATCGTCTCGCTGGGCGAGATGTCCGACCGCATGGGCATTGTCTGCCATTACGACGAGAAAACCCGGAGCATCACCGACGGCTCCGGTCGCAAGATCCAGCCGGCCAACTACGGCGTGCTCACACCGTCCTGAGCTCGCCCCGGACCGGGTGGTTTCCCGGGCTTCGCGGACCGTCGCGAAGCCCTTTTTCTTTGCCCATGACGAGCGCCCCGGTGTTGCTGGCTCGCCGCGCCATGAACACGCGCTTCGAGCTGGTGCTGCTTGGCGGACGCGAAGCCGCCTTGCGGGCCGCCGGCGAGGAGGCGCTGGACGAAATTGAGCGGTTGGAAGAGCGGCTGAGCCTGTTTCGACCGACCAGTGAGATCGCGCGGCTGAATCGCGAGGCCGCGGAGGGGCCCGTGCGGGTTAGTCCGCCCGTGTTTCAACTGCTCCAGCGGGCGCAGGAGCTGTGGCGGATCACCGGCGGCGCGTTCGATCCCACCATCGAACCGCTGATGCGCGCCTGGGGCTTTCGAGACCCGGACGCCGCGGCTCCCACGCTGGAAGCGCGGGCCGCCGCGCGCGCGGTGGTCGGGATGGACAAGGTCGAACTGGACCCGAAGCATCGCACGGTCCGTTTCACCCGGCTGGGCGTACGGCTGGACCTGGGCGCCATCGGCAAGGGGTACGCGCTGGATTGCGCCGTGCAGATTTTGCGCGAGGCGGGCGTCGCCAGCGCCCTCCTGCACGGCGGCACCAGCAGCGTGTACGGCCTGGGGCGCAGGCCGGATGACCGTCCCTGGAAAGTGGCCGTGCCCCTCCCGGAGGACGGTCCGAGCGAACCCGCGCAGACAGGGGCTTCTCAATCAGCCGGGGCTGCGCTCGGTCCGACCGAATTCGAGCTGGAGGATTGCTCACTGGGGGTTTCGGCCGTCCGTGGACGGGTGCATCTGCACTTTGGCCGCGAAGTGGGCCATGTGCTGGATCCGCGGCGCGGGGCGCCGGTGGAGCATGCCGCGCTGGCGGCGGTTGCGCTGCCCTCGGCCACCGAGACCGACGCCCTGTCCACTGCGTTGCTGGTGCTGGGAGTCGCAGGCGTGGTCGAACTGCGCCGCCACCGCCCCGCGCTGCGCGCGCTGGTTTGGCCCCCCCGCAGCGTCTAAATGTCAAGCCCCGCCGCGGTGCTCGCAGGGCTGCGCGCGGAACCTCGGGATTGCGGAGACCGACCTGGATCGGAGGAAGCGGGCCGCTCGCGCTTCAATCCTTCTTGTCTTCGCCCAACAGCTTGTGGATGTGCCGGTCCAGGTCCATCAGGCTGCCCGCACAGGTGGCGGCCTCGACGCGCGCCACCAGTTCAGTCGTCCAGGCCTCTTCCTCGACCTGTTCCTTGATGAACCAGTGCATGAGGATCTGGGCTGGGTAATCCCGCGCCGCGAGCGCGGCTTCGTACACCGCGTGGATACCTCGGGTGTTGTTCTGCTCCATTTCCCGCGCGTGGCGAGCCAGGCCCAGCAGGGTCGGAAATTCCTGGCCCGGGGCCGGCAGTGCGGCCAGCGCGGGCTGCACCCCGCGGTCAATCAGATGCTTGGCAATGCGCCCGGCGTGGTCCTGTTCCTCGTCGGACTGCTTGCGGAAAAAGCCGGCGAACCCTTTGAGGTTCTGGTGTGCGCACCAGTAGGCCATGGCCTGATAAGCGTGGGCAGCGGCCAGTTCCTGGTTCAGTTGGCGTTGCAGTTCTTGCTGGAGCGTCTCGGCGATCGGTGAATTTGGCATAACGTGCTTCCTCGCGGTTCGGAATATGACCGGACTGCCGAGCTTGGGCAAGCTCGCCGCTGCGGCCATCGTTTCCGCCCGCTTAAAACCGGAAGCATCGGTCGCCGCGGACCGGGGAATCTTTCCTCGAAAAACCCGGCCGAGGCTTTACAGTGGCGCTCATGAAGAACGCGGGTCGGGCCAAACAGGCCGCCTTTCGGCTGGTGTACTGGAGCATCTTCTTTCTGCTCCTGATGCTGCTGGCGGGCATGCTGGCTCAACTGTTGTCCCGGTTTGTGGCCTATGTGGCCGGGGGGTTGGTGCTGGGCTGGGTGGCGTTCGGGCTGTTTTGTTTTTACTTCTTCCGCGACCCCGAGGCGCGGGTGCCGAGCGACCCGGAGGCGATCGTGGCGCCCGCGCATGGGAAGGTGGACCTGGTCGAAGAAACCGATGACCCAGTGTTCCTCGGCGGGCGGTGTCGCCGCATTTCCATTTTCCTGTCGGTCTTCGACGTGCACGTGCAGCGGGCGCCGGTGGCCGGTGAGGTGGTGTTCAGCCGGTACACGCGCGGACAGTTTTTGAACGCCCTGCGCACCGATTCCGCGGAGCACAACGAGCATTTGTACCTGGGTTTCGCCTCGGCCGAGCGACCGGGCGAGCGGGTCGGCGTGCGGCTGATCGCCGGGTTGATTGCCCGGCGCATCGTGCCCTGGGTGGCGGCGGGGGACATGGTGGCGCGCGGCGACCGCATCAGCCTCATCCAGTTCGGCTCGCGCGTGGACCTGCTGCTGCCGCCGGAGACGACCGTGGCCGTCCGCCCCGGCGTCCGGGTGCGCGCCGGGGAAACCATCGTGGCGCGGCGCGCCTGATCCACGATGAGCTCCTCCGCGCCCACGCCCCCCGAATCCGCGCGCCTGCGGATTTACCTCCTGCCGAATCTGATGACCGGCGGGAACCTGTTATGTGGGTTTGTGGCCCTGACGCGGATTTTCGAGGCCGACCTGGAGGCGGGTGACTTTTCCAAAATTCGCGAGGCCCTGTTCTTCATCTTGCTGGCCTGCATTTTCGACTTGCTCGATGGGCGGCTGGCCCGGTGGGGCGGAGCCGAGAGTCCGTTTGGGCGGGAGTTTGACTCGCTGGCGGACCTGGTCTCGTTCGGCGTGGCGCCCGCGTTTCTGGTGCACCGGGTGGTGCTCAAGGATGTGTTTGTGTCGCACCCGGAAATCGGCTGGTTTATTGCCTCGATTTACCTGGTCTGCGGGGCGCTGCGCCTGGCCCGCTTCAACTGTCTGGCGACCCAGGCGGGCGGCGGAGGGGGGCGCGAGTTTCTGGGCTTTCCCATCCCTGCGGCGGCGGGGCTGGTGGCCTCGCTGACGCTGTTCATTATGTGGTGGGACGAGCGGGAGCTGCGCTTCGGGGTGTGGCGGTATTCGCTGCCGGTGATCATGCTCTTCCTGTCCTTCATGATGATCAGCAATGTGCGGTACCCGTCCTTCAAGGCACTGCATCTGCGGGTGCGGAGCCCGTTTGCCAGGCTCGCCGGGGCGCTGCTGTTTTTGGGGCTGCTTGTGGTGTTGCGCGGCAAGATTCTGCCGCTGGTGCTGCCGGTGATCTTTGCCGCCTACCTCGTGTACGGATTCATCCGGCCGCGCCTGTCCCAGCGGGTGCGCGAGGAGATCGAATCCGAGGACGAATCGGAGCTCCTTCCGGACGAGGGCGAGCTCCGCGGGTAAGCCGTCCACGCCGGCTCACCCCGCCACCGGGTAGTGATAGCCGGGGCGGTACTCGCGCTGCAGCAGGGTGTTCGCGTAGGGATCGCCCACGATTATCTCCCGCTCGCCGTCCCAGAGCAACGAGCGGCCGGCCTTCAGGGCGATCATGCCCAGCAGGCTCATGGCGGTGGAGCGATGGGCCAGCTCGATGTCGCAGACCGGCCGCGTGTTGTCGCGAACGGCCGCCATGAAGTCCGCCCAGAGCTCCCGGATGTTTTGCTGGTCGGGCTCGTTCAGTTGCGCGGGCTCGCGGATGAGCGGTTTGTTCGGGTCGCGCGGGTAAAAGGTCCAGCCGCTCTGCCAGCCCAGGTGTAGCGTGCCCTCGGTGCCGTAGAAGTAGCACCCCACGTTTTCCCCGCGCTCGGCGGGGTTGCCCGCGAACAGCCGGTGTTCCCACGTGACGGTGAAGGACTCGAATTCATACGTGGCCACCTGCACGTCCGGGGCGTCGGTGGTCTGGTAATCGGGCAGATGCACCGCCGGCCCGCGGATCGGCCGGCCTCCGGTGGAGGCAATGCGCCGCGGCCACTTTTCCTCCGTCCACCACAGAATCTGGTCCAGCCAGTGCACGCCCCAGTCGCCGAGCAGGCCATTGGCATAGTCAAGGAACTGGCGGAAGCCGCGGGGGTGGAGGAGCTTGTTGTAGGGCCGCAACGGCGCCGGACCGCACCAGCGGTCCCAGTCCAGCCCCTTGGGAACCTCCTCGTTGCGCGTGGGGATTTCCCGGTCGCGCGCCCAGTCATAAATCACGAAGGCCTTCACGGCACCGATCTTCCCGGCGCGGCCTTCGCGGAGGAATTTCATCGCCGAGAGGTTGTGCGGGGAGACCCGGCGGTGAAACCCCACCTGCACCACCCGACCGTGTTTGCGGGCGGCGTTCACCATCGCCCGCCCCTCGCGCAGGGTATGGCTGATGGGTTTTTCCACGTACACGTGCGCCCCGGCCTGAACGGCGTCTATCGTCTGGAGGGCATGCCAGTGGTCCGGGGTGGCCACGATGACGATGTCGGGTTTTTCAAAATCCAGCAGCTCGCGGTGGTCGCGGTACAAGCGGGGCAGCGCGCCGGTGAGCTTGCCCACCTTGTCCGCGGCTTGCACAAGATGCCGCTGGTCCACGTCGCACAGGGCGACCACCTGGCAACGCCGGCGCTCGGGCAGCGCCGGGGTGTAGCGCAAGGCCTCGCCCAGGATGTTCATGCCCCACCAGCCGCAGCCCACCAAGGCGGTTTTGTAGTGGCGGACTGCATCCTGTCCCCGAAGCGGAATGGCGCTCCAAGCGGCCCCGGCGGCGGCGGCGGAACGGAGAAACTGGCGGCGATTCATCGTCATAGCTGGAAGTGATTGGCCCCGCGGCCGCTGTGGGCCTCCACGACGGGGCGGGGCCGATTGCAGATTTGCGGCAGGGCCAAGTCAAGCGGGAAACAACATCAACCGCCGACCGGGAGAATTCCGGATCGCTTCGCGTTGTCGGGTCCGCCCCGGGCCGGTCTGCAACCGGGCCGGGGCGGTGAAAGTTGCGCCCGCTCCGTTCCCGGGCCATCATGCGCGCTCCGGTCATGAAACAGGTCACCCCCGCCCGTTACGTCAACCGCGAGCTCAGTTGGTTGGAGTTCAACCAGCGGGTGCTCGAGGAGGCGCGCGACCCGGCCAACCCGCTGCTCGAACGGGTGAAATTTTTCGCCATCGTGGGCTCGAATCTGGACGAGTTCTTCGAGGTGCGCGTGGCCGGGCTCAAGCAGCAGGTGGCCAGCGGCGTGCACAAGCGCGGCCCCGACGGTCTGACCCCGGCCGAATGCCTCAAAGCCATTGCCCGGCGCGTGCGTCGCCTGGTCGAAGAGCAGTACCGCTGCTGGCGCGAGGAACTGGTGCCGGCCCTCGCGCGTCACGGCATTCGCTTTCGCGAGCCCGCCGAGCTGGACAGACGGGCGCGCGAGTGGCTGGACCGTTTTTACCGGGCGGAGGTGTTGCCGATTCTGACGCCCCTGGCCATTGACTCGGCGCATCCGTTCCCCCGCCTGCTGAACAAGTCCCTGAACCTGGTGGTGCAGTTGGCGGCGGGATCCCGCGACGCGGAGCCCCCGCGGCTGATGGTCGTCCAGGTGCCGCGGGTGCTGCCCCGGTTGATTCAGTTGCCCGCTGCGGCGGATGGCGTGGAATACGTGTTCCTGGGTCGGCTGATTGCGCACTACCTGGGGGAGTTGCTCGCCGGCACCGCCCTGGCGGGTGTCTGGGCCTTTCGCGTCACGCGCAACAGCGAGCTCTACATTGACGAAGGGGACAGCCCGAATCTGTTGGACGCGGTGGAGGCGGAAATCCATAACCGCCTTAAGGGCGAGGCCGTCCGGCTGGAGGTGGAACGCGGTTGCCCGCCCGGCCTGGTGCAGGTGTTGCTTCGCCACCTGAACCTGACCGGGGATGACGTGTACCGCATCGCGGGGCCGCTCAACCCCGCGCGGCTGATGAGCCTGTGCCAGGCACCGGTGCCGCCGGAGTTGCGCGATCCGCCGTTTTCCCCGCCCGTGGCGCCCGCGTTGCGAGGACGCCCGGACCTGTTTGCGGTCATCCGCGCCGGAGATGTCCTTCTGCATCATCCGTACGACAGCTTCGACAGCGTGGTGGAATTTCTCCAGCAGGCCGCCGGTGACCCGCGGGTGCTGGCGATCAAGCAGACGCTGTATCGCACCGGCGGCGACCCCCGCATTACCGGCGCGCTCATGGACGCCGTCAAAAACGGCAAACAGGTCACCGCCGTGGTCGAGCTCAAAGCCCGGTTCGACGAGTCCAACAACATCAAATGGGCCCGCCAGCTCGAGGACGCCGGGGTGCACGTCATCTACGGCGTGATGGGCTACAAGGTGCATTGCAAGGCCACCCTGGTGGTACGCCGCGACGACGACGGCATCCGCCGTTACCTGCACCTGGCCACGGGCAACTACAACCCCACCACCGCCCGCATCTACACCGACCTGGGGCTGCTGACCTGCCGTCCCGAGCTGGGCGAGGACGTTACCACGCTCTTCAACCTGCTCACCGGTCTGTGCGAGTACCGCGGCATGCGCAAGCTGCTGGTAGCGCCGCACGACATGTTCCCGCGGTTCCTGGACCTGATCCGGCGGGAAACCGCCCACGCCCGGCGCGGGTTGCCCGCGCGCATCATCGCCAAAATGAACGCGCTGGTGGTCACCGAAATCATTGACGCCCTGTACGAGGCCTCGCAGGCCGGCGTGCGGGTGGATTTGATCGTGCGCGGCATTTGCTGTCTCCGCCCCGGCGTGCGGGGGCTCAGCGACAACATCACCGTGCGGAGCATCGTGGGCCGCTTTTTGGAACACAGCCGGGTATACTACTTTGAAAATGCCTGCCAGCCCGAGGTGTATCTGGGCAGCGCCGACTGGATGCCCCGCAATTTTTTCAAGCGGATCGAGATCGTGTTTCCCATCGAGGACGGCGCGCTGCGGGACCGCCTGGTGCGCGACCTGCTCGAGCTGCAGCTGGCGGACAACGTCAAAGCCCGGGTGCTGCGTCCGGACGGCACCCACCGGCGCGTGCAACCCGCTCCGGGCGAGCCGCGGCTCAATTCTCAGGAAGAGCTCATCCGCCGCGCCCTGGCCGCCGCCACGGATCCCGAAACGGGCGAGCCTCCCGGCCGCCCCCCGCGTCGTTTCCGGCCCCGCACCCACCCGCCGCTGCCCGCCTGATGGTGGCGGGCTTTTTTGCTTGGCGGGACGGGACGTGGCGCCGATAACCCCCGCCATGCAACATCGCATCCTGACTCTTCGACGGTGGCTTGGTGTCGCCGTGGCGGGCGCCCTGCTGCCGGGCGGCCCAGACGCACGCGCCCAGGAGGAATTCCTGGGCCGCTGGGCGCTGACCATTCCCGGCGGCGGGGCCGGTTGGCTGGAAATCCGGAAGGAAAACGGCTGGTACGACGGTTCGATCCTCTGGGGCGGCGGCAGCGTGGTTCCGGTGTCGAGCGTCTTTTTCACGGACGGCACCCTCAACGTCACCCGCACGCGCGAGGTGACCCGCAAAGACGCCACCGGCCGGGTGGTGCGGAAGCAGCAGTTCACCGAGCTGTTGTCCGGGCGTGTGGACGGCGACCGCATCTGGTTCCGCCAGTTCAACCCGCGGGACAACGGCCTGGGACTGGACAGCGCGGAGTTCAGCGGTAGGCGGATTCCCGACCTGCCGCCGCGGCCGGACTTGTCCAAGGTGAAGTTCGGCGACCCCATCGTATTGTTCAACGGGCGGGACCTCACCGGTTGGAGGTTGGTCGAGCCCGGCGCCGTCAACGGGTGGAGCGTCAAGGACGGGGTATTGATGAACCGCCCGGACAAGGACAGCGGCCGACACTACGGCAACCTGCGGACCGAGCGCGAGTTCGAGGATTTCAACCTCACCCTCGAGGTGAACGTGCCCAAGGGCGGCAACAGCGGCATTTATCTGCGCGGCATCTACGAGGTGCAGGTGGCGGACTCCCATGGCCGCCCGCCCGATTCCCACGGCATGGGGGGCATCTACAGCCGCATCACGCCCACCACCAACGCCGCCAAGCCGGCCGGTGAATGGCAGACTTTCGACATCACCCTGGTGGACCGCCACGTCACTGTGATTCTCAACGGGGTGAAGATCATTGACAACCAACCCCTGCTCGGTTGCACCGGCGGCGCGCTCTGGTCGGATGAATTCCGTCCCGGGCCCATCTACCTGCAGGGCGACCACGAAGCGGTGGATTACCGCCATATCGTTCTGCGCCCCGTGGTGAAGTAGGCGTTGGGGCCGCGCGGCTCGGGCGTCCGGCGGGCGGCGGCGGCAAAGAGCCGTAACTTCCGGACATGGGTATGGGTGTCCGGCGCGCCGCGACCGGGAGTCAGGCCCGCCGGAACGGTTCCCATTCCGGCTCGTTTTCAAAGATCCAGCGATAGTAGTCCGTGCCGTGGAGCTGCGCCGCGGCGGCTTCGTCCACCACCACGGTGCACCGCGGGTGCAGTTGCAGGGCCGTGGCCGAAATCATGGCGGTAATCGGTCCTTCCACGGCCCGGGCCACGATGTCCGCCTTTTCCGCGCCGGTGGCCAGCAACAGGCAGCGCCGGCATTCGAGGATGGTGCCCACGCCCATGGTGATGGCGCGGCGGGGCACCTTGTCCACCCCGCCAAACCACGGGGCGTTTTGGGCCAGCGTCACCGGGCTGAGGGCCTTGACCCGCGTGCGGGAATGCAGAGCGGACAACGGTTCGTTGAAGCCGATGTGGCCGGCCCGCCCTAGTCCCAGGAGTTGCAGGTCAATGCCGTTGAACCGGCGGATCAGTTCCTCGTACTTGCGGCACTCGGCCTCCAGGTCGCTCGCCATGCCGTCGGGCAGGTGGGTGTTGCGCCGGTCAATGTTTACCTGCCCGAACAGGCGTTCTTCCATGTAGCGCCGGTACGAACGCGGATCGTCCGCGGATAGGCCGACGTACTCGTCCAGGTTGAAGGTCGAGCAGAGCGAGAAGTCCAGCCCCTCCTCGCGATGCATGCGGACCAGCCGGGCGTAAACGCCCTCCATGGTGCGGCCGGTGGCCAGGCCCAGAACCAGATGCGGATTCGCCCGCAATTCCCGGGCGATCACCGCGGCGACGAGGTCCGCCGCGGCGTCCGCCGTTGGTCGTATGATGACTTCCATGCCGGCGAGTAAAGCACGCCGGACGGAGACGGGACAATCCGGAGCCGGGGCGGCTCAGGCCGGGTCAAACTCCTTGCGGTTGGGCTCGCAGGAAACCAGGACCGGGCGATCCGGCACCCGGGCCCGGAGCAGGGCCTGTTCATCCGCGGGCGCGTTCAGGGGCAGAGCTACCTGGCCGCCCACGGCCGCGCTGCGTTGCAGGGCAAACATGACCTCGGCACCCAGACTGGCGTGTTCAAAGTGGCAGGGATGGACCCGGGTTTCGTCATCCAGCCAGTCGGCCATTTGCTGAATGTACGGCGGCATGTCCAGGTCGTAGTTCATCGCGCCCTCGCCGCTCTGATAGCCGTCCCGGCGGGTGACCGCCCGCCAGCCGCCGTTGGTGAGCACCTCGGCAAAGCCCTCGGTGCCCTGGGCGCCGATCCGGTTCTTGCCCCACCACTTGGCGACCTCCGGCTGGTCGGGCGCGCCGGCGCCGCATTCGTAGATGCCCCGTACGCCGTTGGCGAACTGGACAAAGCCTGCCAGGTAGTCCGGCGAAGGGTGATTGTCGGTGAACTTGGATTTGCCCGCCGCCTGCGCCATTGCCCACCCCCCGGGCGCGTAGTTGTTGAACCACATCGTGTAGTCCACCAGGTGGCTGAGCATGTGGGTCATCCAGCCGGTGGCCGTGCCATATACGGTGTGCACGCGGCCCAGCGCACCGCTGGCGATGATCTCCTTCACCTTCTGGTAATGCCGCCCGTAGCGATGCTGGTGGCTGACGACCGCCTTGATTCCCGCTTGGCGGATGAGGTCCCGCATGACGAACAGTTCCGCACTGGTCAGGGCCACGGGTTTCTCGAAGGCCAGCAAGCGGGCGCCGCCTTCGATACCCGCTCGGATCATCGGAGTGCGCAGGTGGGGCAGGGTGCAGAAGCAGAACACGTCCGGCCGCAGCTCCCGGGCCAACGCGGCGGCGTCAGTGCCGGTGCGCGGGCCGCCGAGTTTGGTCGCGGCGGCCTCGAGGCGCGACGGATCAATGTCGCAGAGGCCGACCACCCGGAAACGCGGGTTGGCCTGGAAGGCGAGGGCGTGGTGCAAGCCGCGCTTGCCCAGGCCCACGACGAGTACGGTGTAGGGGCTCATAACACGTCAACAGTTCTGCGACCGAGGGTTTGCGGCCCGGCCGGGGTCGCAGGATGGCGCCGGATCAACTGCAGCTCGCGCAGGTCGGTCCGCATTGCGCCGGCCCCTTGCCGGACGGCGCCTCGGCCGCGTGTTGCGCGTCCCATTCCCGGACCTTGGCGATCACGTAGTCCACCTCCTCCGCGGTGAGCTCGGGGTACATGGGCAGGCTGACGCAGCAGGCGGCGTTGGCCTCGGCGTTGGTCAACGGGCCCACGATGCGCGCGTCCTTGCCCCACGGGTAACCGGCCTGCTGGTGGATGGCGATCGAGTAGTGCGTCTTGGCATCAATGCCTTCCTTGACCAGGAAGTCCAGGAGCGGGTCGCGCCACTCGGGTTTCTTGGTCTCGATCACGTACAGGTGATACACGTGCCGGTAGCCGGGCAGCTCGACCGGCAGGTCAATCGTCTTGCAGTCCCGAAGTCCGGCGGTGTAGCGGGCCGCCCATTGGCGGCGCCGGTCGTTCCAGGCGTCAAGGTGCTTGAGTTTGGCGCTGAGCACGCCGGCGTGCAGATCGTCCAGGCGGCTGTTGAAGCCGAAGCTGTGGACGTTGCGCTGGTTCGAGCCGTGATTGCGCAGCTTGCGCACGCGCGCGTCAATCTCCGGATTGTTGGTCACCACCGCGCCGCCGTCGCCAAAGGTGCCGAGGTTTTTCTGGATGATAAAGCTGGTGGTGGCCGCATCGCTCAGCTCGGCGATCCGGAAGCCGCGCCCGTGCGCGCCGATGGCCTGGGCGTTGTCCTCGATGAGCTTGAGCCCGTGTTTGTCGGCGATCCGGCGGATGGCGATCATGTCCGCGCACTGTCCGTAGAGGTGCACCGGGATGATGGCCTTGGTCCTGGGGGTGAGGGCGGCCTCGATCTTGTCCGGGCAGATGCACTTGGTCTTCGGGCAGCAATCCACAAACACCGCGGTCGCTCCGGCGATCCAGATGGCCTCGGCGGTGGCGAAGAAAGTATTCGGATGGGTGATGACCTCGTCGCCCGGTCCGATGCCCAGGGCCGTGAGGGTCAACCAGATGGCATCGGTGCCGTTACCCACGCCGATGGCGTAGCGGGTGCCCGAGTAGGCGGCCAGCTCGGCCTCGAACTGCTTGAGCATCGGCCCCTGCACGTAGTTTCCGCTCAGGAGCACCTTTTGCAGCTTGGCGTCAATTTCGGCCTGGATGTTTCGGTACTGGCGGACGTGTCCGTAGAATTCAACTTTCATGGATGTGCGCTTGATACGGCACAGCAAACCGTTTGGCAAAACTACTGACAAGACTTTTCCCGTTTCAGGGCCTGTGGACGGCGTCTGCCCCGCGCGGAAGCGCGAATGACGAGGACCCCGGTTCAGTCCGGCGCACATTCCCAGCGCTGGCCGGGCGGCAGCACCTGCCAGCGCGCCGCGGCGCGAGCGGTTCCGATCCACCGTAGCCCCGCTCGTGCCGGAGCGGGGGATTCGTTGATCACTTCGACCCGCGCGCCGGGGCGCCCGGCGCGCACCCGGACCTCCAGCCGTCGCGCGCCCAGAAACTCCGCGCCTTCCAGGCGCACGGTAAGCGGTCCCACCCCCACGGCCTGCGGTAGTTCCGGAGACGGCGCTTCCGCGCGGTTGGCCAGCAGCCAGATTTGGGCCTGTGTGTCGGCGGTTTCGGGGGGCTCGGCCCGCAGGATGCGCAGGGGGAAAGATTCCGGCAGATGTTGCCTCACCGCGGCCAGGTCCCGCGTGACCAGCCAGCACGCCGCGTCCCCGCGCAGCAGGCGCGCGGCATGTTCCGGCGACACCACGAGTTGATGGCGGTTCAGGTAAAACTGCACCGTCAAGGTGTGTTCCACGAAGGTCAACGGCGCACCGGGCGGTCCTTCGTTTTCCCACCAGCGCGCCAGGTCCCGGTGCGCCCGGGTCACGCGGACTTCTCCGGCCGTGTCGCGACTGTGCCCGCGCGCCCATGCCAGGACCCCCAGCAAGACTAGGACGCCCACCGTTCCAGCGCGAGCCAGTTGAAGGGTTGGCGCCCCGGCCACCGCGCGCGCCAGCTCGCGCCCGGCCAACAGCGCCGCGGCCGGAATCAACGGTAACAGCAGGTCCGGACGCTTGTGCGGGGCCAGGGTGAAGATCAGCAGACCCACCCCGAACCAGCCCGCCAGAAACCGTTCCGCGCGCCGGGCTGCCGGCTCGGCTGCCGGTCGGCGCCACATCCGCCAGAATCCCACCGTGGCGGCCAGACTCCAGGGCGCGAAGCGAGACAGGAAATGGAGCACCGGATGCGCCGGGTTGCTGAACAGTCCCTTGCCGCCGGCCTCGGCGCCGGTGAGGTGCCCGGCCAGTTCGCGGCCAAGTTGCTTGCGCAGCAGGTCCTCGCCCGCGCTCAGCCAGGCCAGCGCGAACCATCCCCCCACCACCGCCAGCCACAGAACGGCGCCCGGCCAGAAAACAGCCCGCGCTTTGAGCGCCGGCGTGTCGCCTCGTTCCCACACGGCGGCGACCAGTCCGCCGGCCGCCAGCAACACGCCCAACGGACCTTTGGTCAGCGTGGTCAGCGACGTCGCCATCCAAAAGGCCCACCACCCGCGCCCCGTGGACCAGGCGCGATACGCCGCCAGCGCGCCCAGGGTCACGGTGAAGCCGAACACCGCATCCGTGCGCGCCAGCGCCAGGTGCTTGTAGCCGTATGGACTCAGCAGCAGAGTGAGCGCGGCCAACAGACCCGCCCCCGGCCCCCACCACCTGCGTCCGGCCGCATAAATCAGCAGCGCCATGCCGATGACCGCCCCCGCACACGGCAGGTACAGTGTGAAACGGTTGATCCTGCCCATTCCCACCCTGACCAGGGCGGAAAGCCACGTGTAGAGCGGCGGCTTGGAAGCGACGTCGTCGTAGGCATCCCGCTGAATGGCCCAGTGGCCGTTCTGGACCGCGTCCAGCACATACGACGCCGGGCGTTCCTGGTCGTTGTCGGTCAGGTCCGCCGGACCGGCCAGGCGCAGCCCGAACAGCACCAGACCCAGCGCCACCAGCCACCCCCCCGCGCGCTGCGCCAGCGGGTCGGTCCCCCGGAGTTCCGCGGTTGCCGAACCGGCGTTCATGCGCGGCCGGTTGCCCAAGGGGGGAAGGACGGGATCATGGCGGAAGGATTTCGAGCTGGTACCCCGGACTCAACCGGCTGTTGGGGCGCCGCCGCCCGAAGCCCTGCAGGTCGTAGTCAAACTTGAAGTGGTAATTCACAAACCGACGGTCGGCCGGCACCGGAACCAGTGCCTCCCAGCGATTGGTGGTCAGCAGCGTTCGTTCCATCGGATGGGGCTGATGATCCACCACCACCCAGGCCTGAAAGCTGTCCTCGCGGATCGCGCGTTGCCAACTGTCCCAGCGGGCTTCAAACAGCACCAGTCCGTCGGGCGAGGGCCTCGCCTGACGGGGCGTGAGGTTGGTGATGCGGGTTGCGGTACAGCCTGTCCCGGCCAGCAGGACCAGCAGCATCAGCACTCGAGCGGGGCGATCGGTCATGCCCGGCAGCGTTAATTGCAGGCAGAGGCGTGTAAAGCGGGATTTGCCTCTGCAGTGGCCCCCGGCAAGGTTGCGGGACCCTTTGAACCACTCGCGGCGTGGGAACGACCGGAAGGATCGCCGTCCACGGCGACTTGCAGTATGGCGATCCGGTTCGCGCGAAGACGCGAAGGGCGTGAAGAAGCGGCGCGCTCGGAGAACGCGCCCTACCTGAGGTTTGGGCAACCCAGCGCCGGTAGGGCGGGCTGTCCCAGCCCGCCGCCGGTCCGTGGCCGGGCTTGCGCGAAGGCGCGTAGCGTTGGGCAATTGTTGGCGCGCTATTTTCCGGGCGGTTGGAAGCCGCCCGACACGGCCGCCCGGAGGGCTGCCCCTACTGTAGCGGCAGGCTTCCAGCCCGGCGAATTTTCTGAACCCGCGTTGAAGCTGGTCCACCGAAAACGCCGGGTTTACGGTGCCCGGCGTGCAGCTCTGGAAGTTCAGAAAAAACGGCCTCGCAGACCGCCGGGCTTGGAGCCGGACTTGGTTCAGCGCGCTGACCGGCCTTCTCGCCGTGACCTCCGCCGGGGCGGAGTGGCAGCCGGTGCCCGGCGGGCGTTGGAAGCGCCTGGAGGTGTCCGCGCCGGGGCAGACCGGGTTGATCCGATTGAACGGCGCCGACACGGGCATTCTGTTCACCAACCGTCTCAACAACGAGCGCAGCATCACCAACCGCAACCTCCTCAGCGGCGCCGGCGTGGCCGCCGGCGATGTGGATGGCGACGGGCGCGTGGACTTGTTTTTCTGCGGGCTGGACAGCCCCAACGCCTTGTTCCGCAACCGGGGCAACTGGCGCTTCGAGGACATTACCGCCGAGGCCGGCGTGGCCCTGCCAGGGCTGGATTGCATGGCGGCGGTGTTTGCCGATGTGGACGGCGACAGCGACCTGGACCTGATTGTGAACACCCTCGGCCACGGGCCAAAGGTGCTGCTCAACGACGGGCGGGGGCGGTTCACAGACGTGACTGAAGCGGCGGGAGTGAGCGCTCGCACCGGGGGAATGTCGCTGGCCCTGGCCGACGTGGACGGGGACGGCGACCTGGATCTGTACGTGGTCAATTACCGCACCACCACGATCATGGATCAGCCCAGCACGACCTTCCGAATCACCCTCGTGAACAATCAACCGGTCGTGGCCGCGGTCAACGGCGAGTCGGCCACGGCGCCTCACCTGACCAATCGCTTTGTGATTGCCCCCGACGGCGAGGTGCTCGAGCTGGGGGAACCCGACGTGCTGTATGTGAACGACGGGCGCGGCCGGTTCACGCCGGTTGCCTGGACCGGCGGCGCGTTTCTGGAGGAGGACGGGCAGCCACTGGAAGACGCCCCGCGGGATTGGGGGTTGTCGGTGCAAATCCGGGACACCAACGGTGACGGCGCGCCCGACATTTACGTCTGCAACGATCTGTTCAGCCCGGACCGGTTTTGGATCAACGACGGACGCGGGCGGTTCCGGGCCATTGACCGGCTGGCCTTGCGGACCACCTCGACGTTTTCGATGGGAGTGGACTTCGGCGATCTGGATCGGGACGGGTTTGTGGACTTCATGATCGTGGACATGCTGGCCACCGGACACAAGGATCGCCACACCCAGGTCAGCACCCAGAAACCAACCCCCTGGCCCATCGGGGTGCTGGACAACCGGCCCCAGGTCTGGCGCAACACGCTCCACGTCAACCGTGGCGACCACACCTACGCCGAGATTTCGTTTTTTGCCGGCGTCGAGGCCTCGAACTGGTCCTGGACGCCGGTGTTCCTGGACGTGGACCTCGACGGCTACGAGGACGTGCTCGTGCCCAACGGCCAGATGCGCGACTTCCAAAACGTGGACATGCAGCAGCGCATTGATGCCGCGCGCGCCCAACGCCGCCTCACCCAGGCGGACATCATTGCCCTGGTCGCCCAGTTTCCAGATTTCAGCACGCCCAGCCTGATCTTTCGCAACCGGGGCAACTGGACCTTCGAGGAGATGCAGGGGCGCTGGGGATTCCACGACCGGGGCATTTCCCAGGGCACCGCCCTGGCCGATCTGGACGGGGATGGCGACCTGGACGTGGTGGTGAACCGGCTCAATGAGCAGGCCGCGGTCTATCGCAACGACAGCCCCGCGCCACGCCTGGCGGTGCGCCTGCGCGGCCCGCCCGGCAATGGGCAGGGCATCGGCGGGCAGATCACCGTGACCGGCGGACCGGTGCGCCAGAGCCAGGAAATCATCTGCGGGGGACATTATCTCTCCGGTTCGGAGACGCTGCGAGTGTTTGCCGCGGGGCACGTCACCAACCGCCTGGAGGTCGAGGTCCGCTGGCGCGACGGCCGTCGCAGTCGGCTCACCGGCATCCCGGCCAACACCCTCCTGGAAGTGGATTGGGCCCGGGCGGAATCACCCGAAGCGACGCCAACTCCGCCCGCGCCCTCACCCCCGTGGTTTGAGGATGTGAGCGAACGGTTGCGTCACTCCCACCCTGAAGAGCCCTTTGATGACTTTGAGCGCCAGCCCTTGCTACCCCACCGGTTGAGCCAGCTCGGCCCCGGCGTGGCCTGGCATGACTTCGACGACGACGGAACGGAAGACCTGATCATCGCCAGCGGGCGAGGCGGTGCGCCTGCGTTTTACCGCAACGACGGCCATGGAGGCTTCGAACGGCTGCGCATTCCTGCCTTCGAACGACCAGCGGCGCGGGATCAAACCACGGTGCTGGGCATCGGGGAGACGGTGTTCATCGGCACGGCCAACTACGAGGACGGCTCTACCAACGGCGGCTGGTTGCGCGTGTACGACCTGCGCCGCCGCGCGGCCGGCGAGATCGTGCTCGGGCCGCGCAGCAGCACCGGTCCCCTGGCCCTGGGAGATGTCGACGGCGATGGCACGCTGGAGTTGTTCATCGGCGGACGGGGCGTGGCCGGACGGTATCCGGAGCCGGCCGAGTCGCTGCTGCTGCGCAACGAGGATGGGCGCTTCATACCAGGACACCGCTTCGAGCAACTGGGATTGGTGTGCGGCGCGGTGTTTACCGACCTCACGGGCAACGGCCTGCCGGAGCTGGCGCTGGCCCGCGAATGGGGCCCCGTCCGGATTCTGCGTCAGGAGTCGGGACGCTGGCAGGAGTGGGACCCGGAGTTGCGGTGGGCGGAGGAATTGGCGGACGCGGCCGGGCTGCCTCCCGGTCCGCGGCCGGACCGCTTATCCCGCATGCTGGGCTGGTGGACGGGGATCAACACGGCCGACCTGGACGGGGACGGGCGGCAGGACCTGATCGTGGCCAACTGGGGCTTGAACCACCGCTGGCGCGATGCCTGTCTGGAGCACCCGCGGCGGTTGTACTACGGGGATCTGGACGAGAGCGGCGCGGTGCAACTGATCGAGGCGCGTTGGGAGCCCTCCCTGGAAGCCTGGGCGCCGGTGCGGGGATTGCTGGCCGTGCAGGCCGCCATGCCCTTCCTGCGCGCGCACATCCACAGCTTCGAGCAGTACGGGACCTCCAGCCTGGAGCAGATTTACGGCGAGCGCCTCGCGCGGGCTGCCTGGCTGGAGGCCAACACCTTGGCTTCAGTGGCCCTGCTCAACCGCGGCGAATGGCTCGAAGTGCGTCCCCTGCCCCGGGAGGCGCAGTGGGCCCCGGCCTTCGGGGTCACGGTCGGGGATTTTGACGGCGACGGACACGAGGATGTGTTTCTGAGCCAGAACTTCTTTGCCGTGGCCCTGGATTACACCCGCTACGACGCGGGACGCGGACTGCTGCTGCGCGGCGATGGCCGGGGCCATCTTCATCCCGAGCCGGGACAGACCAGCGGCCTCAAGGTGTATGGCGAACAACGCGGATGCGCAGCGGCGGATTTTGACGGGGACGGGCGCCTGGATTTGGTGGTCACGCAAAACGGCACAGAAACCAAATTGTACCGTAATCGCCAAGCCCGTCCCGGCCTGCGCGTGCGGTTGCGCGGGCCACCGGGCAATCCTGCGGGGTTCGGGGCGGTGTTACGCCTGGGAGACGGCCAGCGCTGGGGGCCGGCTCGCGAAATCCACGGCGGGGCGGGGTACTGGTCGCTGGACGGCGCGACGCAGGTGCTGACGTTTGCCGGCCCGGCCACGCACCTGCAGGTCCGCTGGCCGGGACGCCCGGCAGTGGTCCATGCCCTGCCCGCGGGCGCGCGCACGGTGGAAGTCCGCGAGGACGGCCTCACGGCGGTGCAAGCCCCGGCCGCGAACCAGCCGGAGTGAACGGCCAGGGCGGTCCGGAGCGGTTGGGCCGGCGGTCTTGTGTGCCATCCCGTCTGTTCCCCACGCGGGACATTCACGCCTCCGCCCGGCTCCGGTGCGGTGCTTCGGACGAGCGACCGGGCCGGGATTGGGCCGGCGGCCGCGCGGCGATTTTTGGGTTTCATGCGGTTCGATTTTCCGCGCTAGGCTGACGGCCGGCATGGATGCCAAACCGACTCTGCTGATTGTGGATGACGAAAAGCCCACGCGCGAAGGCCTGCGCGCGGCGCTGGAGGAGCGGTTTGACGTGTATGTGGCCGAGGACGCCGCCAGCGCCATCCAGCTCCTGGAGCGCGAACGCTTCGATGTCGTGCTCACCGATTTCCGCCTGCCGCGCGAAGACGGCATGAAGGTCATCGCCCGCGCAAAATCCCTCACCCGCCCGCCGGTGTGCATCCTGATGACCGCCTACGGCTCCGAGGAGCTGGCGGTCGAGGCCATGAAGCGCGGGGCCGACGACTACATCGCCAAGGGGCGGCTGCAAATTGACGAGCTGGAGATGCGCATTGCCCGGGCCTTGCGCGCCCAGCGGCTGGAGGGCGAGGTGCAGGAGTTGCACCAACGCTTGGATGAGCGGTTCGGCCTCGAACACATCGTGGGCCGCTCGCCGGCGATGCTCGAGGTGCTGGAAACCGTCAAGCAGGTGGCGCCCACCCCGGCCACGGTCCTGATCCAGGGCGAAAGCGGGACCGGCAAGGAACTCATCGCCAAGGCGGTGCACCAGCTCAGTCCCCGCGCGCGGATGCCGCTGGTCACCGTGCACTGCGCGGCGCTGCCGGCCACCCTGTTGGAAAGCGAACTCTTCGGCCACGAAAAGGGGGCGTTCACCGGCGCGCACGAGCGGCGGATCGGGCGCTTCGAGCAGGCCAACGGCGGCACGTTGTTCCTGGATGAGATCGGCGAGATTGACGCCAGCACCCAGGTCAAGCTGCTGCGCGTGCTGGGCGAGCGCACCTTCGAGCGGGTGGGCTCCAACAAGACCATTTCCGTGGACGTGCGCCTCATCGCCGCCACGAACAAAAACCTGGCCGAGCTGGTCCGGGCCGGCAAATTCCGCGAGGACCTCTTTTTCCGCCTCCGCGTGGTGGAAATCTGGCTGCCGCCGCTGCGGGAACGTCCGGGCGACGTGCCGCTGCTGGCGCTGCATTTTCTGCGCGAGATTGCCGCCGAATACGGCAAACCGGTCACCGGCTTCACGCTCGACGCCATGCAGGCGCTGGTGAACTACTCCTGGCCGGCCAACGTGCGGGAGCTGCGCAACGCCATCGAGGGCGCCGTGGCCCTGTGCAAGGGCGACAAAATCACCCTGCGCGACCTGCCCCCGTCCGTGCGCGGGGCGTCGGCCGGTCCGCCCGCCGCCCATCTGTCCATTCCCGTTCCCGCCTCCGGGCTGACGCCGCTCCAGGAAGCCGAGAAGCAGCTCATCATTCGTGCCTTGCAGGAATGCGACGGCAACCGCACTCTCGCGGCCAGGAAAATCGGCATCAGCCGCCGCACGCTCCACCGCAAGCTGCACGAGTACCATTTGGAAGGTTTTTGAGCGGGGGGACGTGTCGCACGCCCGTACTGACATGCGTTTGCCGCCCGTTCAGGAAATCATCCACTGGCTGGAGGTGGGCCCCGGCGCCCGGGTGCTTCGGATTTTTGTCGGCCTGCTGCTCCTGGCGGGCGTGACCCTCTGGTACGACTTCTCCCAGGCACGGAACTTCAACGCCCCGGAGGCCATGGAGGCCGCGCAACTGGCGCGCAACCTGGCCCGCGGCCAGGGCTTCACCACGCAGGTGGTCCGCCCGTTGACCATTCAGATGGTCGAGGACACGCAGGGCGTCGGCGCCCGGCTGAGCCGCCACCCCCATCCGGACCTGTTCAATCCACCGCTCTACCCGCTTCTGCTGGCGGGATGGATGAAGCTTCTGCCGTTTGATTACACAATCGAGGGCGACTTCTGGCGTTACCAACCGGAAGTGCTGATCCTGTTGTTCAACCAGCTCCTGTTTTTTGCTGCGGCCTGGTGGACCTACCGCCTGACCCGACGGCTGGTGAGCGGGGAGGCGGCGGTGGTGGTGCTGATGGTGCTCTTTGCCTCCGAGTGGCTGTGGCGCTTCAGCGCCTCCGGTCTGCCCACCATGCTCACCCTGCTGCTGTTCGTGGCCCTGCTCGATGCGCTGTCTCGGCTGGAGGCGGCCGCCCGCGAAGAGCACCAGCGTTGGCGCCATTACCTGCCCTGGGCGGTGGCGGCGGGCGCGCTGCTGGGGTTGCTGACCCTCACCCGCTACGGACTGGCCGTGCTGGTGGCGCCGCTGGCCGTCTTCTACGGGCTGTTCCTGGGGCGGCGCGCGATGCCCCTGTTGACTCTGACCCTGCTCGTCGCAGCGGTCCTGGTGACGCCCTGGCTGCTGCGCAATCTGAGCACGGGCGGCACCTGGCTGGGCGTGCGCAGCTATGCCCTGTACGAGGAAACCCTCCGTTTTCCCGAAGGCCGTCTCCAGCGCACGTTCCAGCCGGACATCGAAACCGTGGGGTTCAACGACCTGTTCCGCAAAGCCGGTGAGGGTCTGCGGCAACTGGCCGGGGACGAGCTGCTCCGACTCGGAGGAAGCTGGGTGGGGGCGTTTTTCCTGGTCGGCCTGATGGGCCAGTTTCGCAACCCCGGGGTGAGCCGGCTCCGGATTTTTCTGCTGCTGAGCCTGCCGGCGTTGATGGTGACCCAGGCCCTCGGGCGCACGTATCTGTCCCGCGCCACGCCGGTGTTCAACGCGGAAAACCTGCTCGTGGTGGTGACGCCGGGGGTCTGTCTGGTGGGCGTGGCCCTCTTTTTCCGGCTGGTCCATTTCATGAATCTGCCCTTTCCCGAATTCCGGCACGTGCTGAGCACGGTGCTGGTGCTGGGGACCGCGGCGCCCCTGCTGCTGCGGATGTTGCCGCCGCGCACGCTGCCCATTGCTTACCCGCCCTACTACCCGCCTTACCTCCAGGAAACGGCCGTCCAGCTCGGCCCCGGCGAGGCCCTCATGACCGACATGCCTTGGGCCACCGCCTGGTACGGCGACCGCCTCTCGGTCTGGACCACCATGGATGCCCAGCGTTCCTTCTACACCATCAACGACGAACACAAGCCGCTGGCCGCCCTCCTGCTTTCGCCCCTGACCACCGACGCCCAGTTCCGCCGCCAAATCCTGCAAAGCCGCGACCATGACTGGTCCCGTCTGGTGCTTGAGGTCCTCTTCCGCACCAACGTGCCTCCGGGCTTCCCCCTCAAACACGCCTGGCGGCGGGGCACGCCGGATTTCCTGTTCCTGGCCGACCGGCCCCGCTGGCTCGAGCGCCCGATCAGACGCGAGCCGCTTCAGCCGGCCACGCCCCTGCCGAACGCCTCTGAGTAGCCGCCCGGCTGCAGCGGCAGACTGAACAGCGCGTCCCGCAGCTTGGGCTCGAACCAGGTGCTCTTCGGCGGCATGATGTCCCCCCCGTCCGCCACGGCCATCAGCTCGTCCATGCCCGTGGGGAACAACGCAAACGCGCAGGCCGCTTCGCCGCCGTTGACCCGTCGTTCCAGCTCCGCCGGCCCGCGGACGCCTCCGACAAAATCCAGCCGCTGATTGGTGCGCGGATCCGAAATGCCGAACACCGGTTCGAGCACGTGCCGTTGCAACAGCGCCACGTCCAGCCGCTCCGCCGGGGTTTGCCCGGTCACCGCTTCGGGGCGGAACCGCAACGTCCACCACCGGCCCTCGAGGTACAGGCCCAGCTCGTGTCGCGCCACCGGTTGGCCCGCGCCGCCCGCGCGGATGCTGAACACCGCGCGCAGCCGCGTCAGCAGCGCGTCGGGCGTGAGGCCGTTCAGGTCTTTGAGCACGCGGTGGTAGGGCAGGATTTGCAGCGTATCGTGAGCGAAAATGACGCTGAGAAACCCCGCGCTGCCGCCCCCCCCCCGCGCCTGAAAAATCCGCGCCGCTGCTGCAGTGCGATGGTGACCGTCGGCGATGTACAACCGGGGCAGGGCGGCAAACCGCGACTCGATAAAGGCCTTCCCCTCCGCGTCCGCCACCGTCCAGGTGGTGTGCCGCACGCCGTCCGGGGCCACAAAATCCAGGTCCGGCGCCGTCTCGGTACGCTCCCGGATAAACGCAGCCAGCTCCGGAACCGCCCGATAGAATAAAAACGCCGGGCCGGTCTGGGCGTCCAGCGCCTCGATGTGGCGAACCCGGTCGTCCTCCTTGTCCGGACGGGTCAGCTCGTGTCGGCGCACCACGCCCTCCACATAATCTCGGCAACTGGCCGCGGCCACGATGCCCGTCTGGCTGTGGGCCCCCATCACCTGACGGTAGAGGTAGAAACAGGGCGCGGGATCGGGGCGCAGCGCCCCCGCCTCCCGCAAGCGGTCAAAGGCCGCCCGCGCCTGCGCATACGCTTCCGCGCTGTGCGGGTCGGCGCCGGGGGGCAGCCGGACCTCCGGACGGCTGACGTGGACGAAACTCAGGGGCTCCGCGGCGGCCAGCGCGCGCGCTTCCGCCTCGGACATCACATCGTAGGGCGGCGCGCTGATCCGCGCCGCCAGATCGGGCCGCGGACGCAGCGCCGCAAAGGGTTTAACCGTGGCCATAAATCAGGCGCGACAAGCTAGGCATCGCCCCGGCGGGGCGGAAGCCAAAACGGCGCCAAGCCTCCAGCCCGGCCCGCGATGCTTGGATGGGGTGGAATCGTGAAAGGCTGAAGGGCGAAGGAAGAAAGGTCGAGGGGCGAAAGGTCGAAGGTCGAACCACGAACCAAGAACGAGGAACCAAGAACCAGAAACCAATAACCACCCCAGAAACCCCATTGCATAAACCCGCCCGCTTGCGCATCAGTTCCGGTATGAACACCGCCCCATCCGATCCCCGGCTTCGGGTCATCGAAGGCGACATCACCCGGCAGGAGGTGGACGCCATCGTCAACGCGGCCAACACCACGCTCCTGGGCGGCGGCGGCGTGGATGGCGCCATTCACCGCGCCGCCGGACCGGAGCTGCTGGCCGAATGCCGCACCCTGGGCGGGTGTCCCACCGGCGAGGCCCGCATCACCCGCGGCTACCGCCTCCCCGCCCGCTGGGTCATTCACACCGTCGGGCCGGTCTGGCGGGGCGGCGCCCACGGCGAGCCGGAGCTGCTGGCGCGCTGCTACCGCAGCAGCCTGGCGCTCGCCGTGGAACACGGCGCTAAGACCATCGCTTTTCCGGCCATCAGCACCGGCGCCTACGGTTACCCGCTGGACGAGGCGGCGCGCATTGCCGTGCGCGAATGCCGCGCGTTCCTCGCGACGCACCCGGACTTTGGGGAAATCCGTCTGGTGTGCTTCGGCGCCGCGGCTCTGGCCGCCTACACCGCGGCCCTGCGCGAAGGCTGAACCCGCCTCGCTGGCAACGGTTGCCTCGCTGTCCGCCACGCCGAGCTGGCGCCGGCGGCTATTTTCACAACGTGTTTGGCTTTGTGAAAATATGAGTTGCATCTGCCTGAATCTTTTGGGATTTGTCGGCGCGTGATTTCACCAATTTGCCAGCCGTTGTGAAAATGCCTTCCGGTGCCGAATCCCCGTGGTCCATGGCCTGCGCGGTCTGGCGCGCCGAGGCCGGTGCCGTGCAGGCCCTGATCGAGGTGATCGATCCGGACGCCTTCGCCCGGTGTGTGGAGTGGCTCGCCCAGTGCCGCGGACGCATCCTCACCACGGGCTGCGGGACCTCGGCGGCGGCCGCCCGCAAGATCGCCCACTCGCTCTGCTGCATCGAGCGCCCGGCGGCGTTTCTCTCGCCCGGCGACGCCGTGCATGGCGGGCTGGGGTTGGTGCAGCCGGAGGACGTGGTGATTGCCCTTTCCAAGGGAGGCAACACGCGCGAAATCGTGAACCTGTTGCCCGCCATCAAGACCAAGCGAGCCCGGCTTATCGGCGTGACCGAGAATCCCGACTCGGTGCTGGGACGCGCGGCAGACCTGCTCCTGCGGGTGAAGGTCGAGCGCGAGCCGGACGAGTTCAACATGCTGGCGACCGCCAGCACCCTGGCGGTGATCGCGGTGTTTGACGCCGTGTGCATCGCCCTGATGCGGCTCACCGGCTACACGCGCGAACAGTTTGCCCTCATCCATCCGGGCGGTGCGGTGGGAGAACGGCTGCTCGATCCGGCGAAAGACCGGGTTTACAACGCAAAATGACATCCGCCTTTCTCGTCGGCCCCAAAACAATCGCGGTTCGCGACGTGCCACCGCCGGCGTGTCCGCCGGACGGACTGGTGCTCGAGATGCGGGCTTGCGGCGTGTGCGGCTCGGATTTGCGGCGCTGGGCCGAAGGACCGCCGGCCGGGACCGGTTTTTTGGTCCAGGGCCATGAGCTGGCCGGCGTGGTGGTCGAGGCGGGTCCGCGGGTGACACGCTTCCAAGTGGGCGACCGCCTCGCCGTGGCGCCGGACATTCACTGCGGCGAGTGTTGGTATTGCCGCCGGGGGCGGTTCAACCTCTGCACCTCCCTCAAGTTGCTGGGCATCACGCCGGGGCTGAACGGCGGGTTTGCCGAGCGGGTGGCGCTGCCCGGCGAACTGCTGTGTCATGGCATTGTTCATCGCATGCCGGAGGGACTGGATTTTCGCGCCGGGGGACTGGCGGAAACGTTGTCTTCCGTCCTGGCCGCGCATGCCCACTGCGCCACCAGCCTCGGCGAAACCGTGGTGGTGTTGGGCGCGGGGCCGATCGGCTGTCTGCACCTCGTCATCGCCCGGGCCCGGGGCGCGGCGGTCATTGTCAGCGAACCCAACCCCACGCGGCGCGCCGGTGCGGCGAAGTTCGCCCCGGACCATCTGCTGGACCCGACGGCCACGGACGTGGTGGCCGAGGTCCGGCGGCTGACGGGCGGCCTCGGCGCGGACGTGGTCATCTGCGCCAATCCGGTCGCGGCCACGCAAACGCAGGCGGTGGAGATGGCGCGGCGGGGCGGCCGCATTGTTCTGTTTGGCGGCCTGCCAAAGGCCAGTCCCATGGTCAGCCTCAACGCGAATCTCATCCACTATGGCGAGCAGATCGTGCTGGGGGCCTTTTCTTACCATCCCAGTTTTCACGAGGAGGCCTTGCGGGCGCTGCGTCGCGGGGTGGTGGATGCCGCGCAGTTTGTCACCCACACCCGGCCGCTTTCGAAAATCGCCGAGGCCTTTCAAATCGCCGCCTCGGGCGAGGCGCTGAAGGTCATGGTCGAGCCGGACTGAAGTCTTTTTACCGATGAACGCCATCAACGAACGGTTGTTGGAACTGGAGGCGAAGCAAACGCCCGTGACCATCGGATTGATCGGGGCCGGCCAAATGGGGCAGGAAATCCTCTGCCAGGCGCAACTCATGAAAGGAGTCCGCGTCCCCGTGGTGGTGGACGTGACCTTCGAGCGCGCCGAGCTGGCCTGTCGGATGGCCCGCATCCCGGAGTCTCGCGTGGTCCGGGTTGAGGACGCCGTGGCCGCGCGCCGGGCCGTGGCGGAGGGCCGCGTGGCCGCGGCCGTGGACTGGCGGATCGTGCCGGCCGTGCCCGAAGTGCAGGTGGTGGTGGACGCCACCGGGTCGCCGGAGCTGGGCGCGGTGATCGCGCTGGAGACCATCGCCGCGCGCAAGCACATCGTCATGATGAACGTCGAGTGCGACGTCACGGTGGGCGCGATTCTCCGGCGGAAGGCCGAGGCGGCGGGCGTGGTTTACACCCTGGCCGCGGGCGATGAACCGGCGGCGATCATCGAGCTGTATCGTTTTGCGGCCGCGCTCGGGTTCGAAATCGTCTGCGCCGGCAAGGGCAAGAACAACCCCCTCGACATCTCCGCCACGCCGGAGGCCCTGGCGGAAAAGGCGAAGGCCCGCGACATGAGCGCACGGATGCTGTGCGAGTTCGTGGACGGCTCGAAGACCGCCGTCGAGATGTGCAGCGTGGCCAACGCCACCGGGCTGGCGCCGGACGTGCGCGGCATGCACGGCGCCACCGCCACGCGCGACACGCTGCACCGGGTGTTCTGCCCAAAATCCGACGGTGGCGTCTTGAACAAGAAAGGCGTGGTGGATTTTGCCATCGGCGTGCATCCGGGCGTGTTCGTGGTGTTCACCACCGACCAGCCCCGGCTCAAGCACGGGCTGATCCAGCGCGACATGGGGCACGGCCCGCATTACCTCCTGTTCCGCCCCTATCACCTCTGCAGCATTGAAGTGCCGTTGACCTGCGCGCAGGCGGTGATATACGGCGAGTCCGCCGGCCACCCGCTGCCCCGCCCCGTGGCCGAGTGCATCGCCATCGCCAAACGCGATCTCAAGGCCGGCGAAACGCTCGACGCCATCGGCGAATACTGCTACCGCGGCTCGATTGACACGGTGGCCGCCGCCCGCGCGGAGAACCTGCTCCCGCTGGGCCTCGCCAAGGGGTGCGTGCTGGGACGCGACGTGCCGCGGGGCCGGGCCATTTCCTACGCGGACATCGCCGAAATGCCGGAAAGCCAGCTCACCCGGCTCCGCCGCGAACAAGACGCCCTCTGAACCGAACCACCGCGTAGAACCGCCCACGAAACCCCGCCATGCTCCTCGGACTCGACATCGGCACCACCGGCTGCAAGGCGATCGTGTTCGATCCCGAGGGCCGGGTGTTGGGGCAGGGCTTCCGCGAATACAGCGTGGTGTGCGACGCGCCCGGCAAAGCGGAGCAAAACGCCGAGGCGGTCTGGGCGTTGACCCGCGACACCGTGCGTGAGGCGGTGACGCGGGCCGGTGGCGGGAGTCTCGTCCGGGCGCTGAGCGTTTCCGTCCAGGGCGACGCGATCATTCCGGTGGATCGGGACTTCCACGCGCTGCATCCGGCCATTCTCGGCATGGATTATCGCTCCGCGCGGCAGGCGGAGCGTTGCGCGGAAAAGTTCGGCGCCTTCGAGCTGTTCCAACGCACCGGCATGCGGCCGCACCCGATGAACTCGCTGGCCAAGGTGCTCTGGCTGCGTGACGCGCGGCCCGATGTCTTCGACCGGGCCTGGCGGATCGTAACCTACGCCGATTACGTCCTGGGCAAGCTCGGCGGGGAGGCGGTGCTCGATCACACCATGGCCTCGCGCACGATGGCGTTTCATCTCGCCGACAAATCCTGGGATGCCGACCTCCACCGAGCATTGGACCTGGACCCGGCGATCTGGTCGCCCCCCGTGCGCTCGGGCACGCCGGTAGGCAAAGTGCGCGCCGGCCTGGCGGCCGAACTGGGCTTGTCCGCGGACGTAGTCTTGGTGGCCGGCGGCCATGACCAAACCTGCGCGGCGCTCGGCGCGGGCGTGGTGCGCGAGCGCCGCGGCGTGGTTTCCACCGGCACCGCGGAGGTGTTGTCCACCGCCTTCAATCAACCGGCGTTAAGCCGTACGATGTTCGACGGGTTTTACCCCTGTTACCTGCACGCCGTGCCGGGCATGTATTTCACCTTTGGCCTGAATCATGTGGGCGGGCTGCTCCTGCGCTGGTGGCGGGACCAGTTTGCCGCGGCCGAGGTCGCGGACGCCACGGCGCGCGGGCTGGACGCCTACGCGGTGATAGATGAGCGCCTGTCCGAGAACCCATCGCCGGTGCTGGTGATCCCGCATCTCAACGGCAGCGGCACGCCCACGTGCGACCTGCAGGCCCGGGGCGCGGTGCTCGGGTTGACGCTGGCCACGACGCGGCACGAGGTGGCGCGGGCGCTGCTCGAAAGTCTTTGCTTCGAGCTGCTGTGGAACCTCGAGACGCTCGAGGCCGGCGGCGTGCGCGTGGATGAACTGGTGGCCGTGGGCGGCGGAGCGAAGTCGCCCGTCTGGCTGCAGCTCAAGGCGGACGTGTTTGGCCGGCCGGTCCGGACCCTGCGCTGCCGCGAGGCGGCTTGCTGGGGAGCGGCCATGCTGGCCGGCGTGGGCGCGGGCGTGTTGGCCTCGCTGGACGAGATCGCGGCGCGCACGGTGCAGGTCGAGCGCGAGTATGCGCCGCGGGTCCGGTTCACGGAATTGTATCGCGGTCGCTTTGCCGCCTACCGCCGGGTGGTGGCCGCGCTGCGCGAAATCCACCGGGAATTATGAGTGACGCACAGTTTCCATCGGAGACCAGCGGGGGCAACGGCCCGGCGCCCAACCGGTGTCTGGTGCGGCTGCGCGGGCTGCGGCACACCTTGCGCGCGGCCGAGCGCAAGGTGGCCGACGCGATCCTGGCGCATCCCGAGGAGATGGCGGACATCGGCATCGTGGAGCTGGCCGCCCGGGCCGGCGCCAGCGAGGCCACGGTGTCGCGGCTGGCGCGCAAGCTGGGCTTTGCCGGTTTCCCCGAGCTGAAAGCCAGCTTTGCGGCAGAGGGCGAACAGGTGTCTTATCGGGACATTACGCCGACGGACCCGCCCGCCACGGTGGTGCGCAAGGTCTTCGCCAACTCGATTCAGGCGTTGCGCGACACTCTGGACGCGCTGGACCTCGAACAGTGCGCGTGCGCGGTGGAGGTGATGCTGGCGGCGGAACGCCTCAGCTTTTACGGCCTGGGCAACGCGGCCGTGGTCGCGCGCGAGGCCTACCAGAAATTTTTGCGCATCGGCGTGACGGCCTACACGGCGGAGGATCCTGACCTGCAGGCGCTGATTCTCAGCGCACAGTTGCAGCGCGGCGACGTGTTGATCGCTTTCTCGCATAGTGGCGAGAGCCTGCCGGTGATCGCCGCGGCCGAACTGGCCTGCCAGCACGGCGTGCGCGTCATCGCCATCACGAATTTCCCGCGCTCGACCCTCGCCCGCGCGGCGGACATCGTGCTCACCACGGCGGTGTTTCAGGAGCACGTCCACGGCGAGGTGGGTGCGAAGCGGCTGGCTCAGTTGGCCGTGCTGGAGAGTCTGTATGTCTGCTATTTGCTGCGCCGGGGCCACCGCGCCCGGGCCAGCCTGCGCCGGGCCAACGCAGCCCTCGGCCGGAACAAAAACCGCGGTCACCACCTCACCGACGCCCTCTACTCATGAACACCAAACGCAAATACGCCGCCATTGCCGTGATCTTCGGCGCCTGCGCCGATCGCTACGTCCTCCAGGGCTACACGCCCAAACGGGACTTCGACCAGATGCTCGAGGACGCCCGTCAGGTGCCGGGCATCACCGGCATCGAGGTCATAGGCGGCTGGCACATCAACGACGACAACATGCACGCCCGCGTGAAGCAGATCGCCGACGCGGGCTTTCAACTGGCCGGGGTCATCCCCGAAATCTGGGCCAACCCAAAATGGGGCTGGGGCACCTTCGCCTCGACCGACCCGGGCATTCGCCGCGACGCCATTGACCGCGTGAAAGTGGCCATGGATCTCGCCGCCAGCACCGGCTGCAATCACGTGAGCCCGTGGTTCGGTCACGACGGCTGGGACTACATCTTCCAGATGGATTACCTCAAGGCCTACGACTGGATCATCGAGGGCCTGTGCGAGTGCGCCGACCACAATCCGCAGGTGAAAATCTCCGTCGAGTTCAAGCCCAAGGAGCCGCGCACGCACATCCTGGTCAGCAACACCGCCAAGACGCTCCTGCTGCTGAACGAAGTCAACAAGCCCAACGTGGGCATCAACCTCGACACCGGCCACGCCAACATGGGTTACGAAACCCTCGCCGAGTGCGTGGCGCTGATGAAGCGGTTCGGCAACCGCCTCTTCCACCTGCACCTCAACGACAACTACCGCTACTGGGACGACGACATGATCCCGGGCTCGGTCCACACGCTGGAATGGCTCGAGTTTCTCTGGTGGCTGGACCGGACCGGCTACGACGGCTGGTTCTCGCTGGACGTCTTCGCCTTTCGGGAAAAGGACAAGGTGGCCGTCGCGCGCGAGTCCATCGCGTGGCTGGAGGCGTTGTCCCGGGCCGCGGAACGGCTGCCCTCGGCCGAGCTGGAGGCGGTGTTCCAGAGCGGCGACGCCATGGCCGCGCAACGCATCCTGCGCACGGCGTTGCTGGGGCAGTGAAACCCGCACGCCTCAGAGGCTTGCCATGAGGCGCTTTCCGCCGGCTCTCACGCATGCCCCGACGGGTGACGATGTCCCGCGTTGCTCAGTGGGCAGGGGGCGAGATCGGAGCCGCGTGGGGTCGGCTTTCGTCATCCCCTACGACCCGGCGCCGGCCGCGGTTCAGCGCCGGCGCTTCGACGCAGGGGCCGGACGTTCCTCGATCCGGGTCACGTGGAGCAAGGACAGTTCTTTGACGACCCCTTCGGCGTCATCCATCCGCCGACCGGGCACGCCGATGAAAACGCGTCCGCCAAATACCCAGGCAAATTCGGGATGGGGAATCTCGTGCCGCGAGCCATCGGACAGAAACAGCCGCAGCGGACGAAAGGGCCGACGATTGAGCAACTCCCGGATGCGTGACGCAGGGACCATGTCGCACGTAACAGGCGGGAAGCTAGCACACTTTGTTTCGCCGAACAATCAGCCCGGTCGCAACACCGCGCCCGGCTCCCCGCTGTTCCCGCCCGCCGGAATTTTGAAACCTCTTTCAACCCTTGATCAGCCCTTTTAGCCATGAAGACCAAGCAATTCAGCCCCCGGCCTCTTCGACTCGCCGCCCTGTGTCTGATCGCGGCCCTGTTGGTTGTCACCGGCTGCGAACGCTCCGAGCCGCGAGGATCGGAATCAGCCACGCCCGGTCAGTCCCTCACCATCGGTGTCTCGTTCGAGACGCTGCAGACCGAGTTCTGGGTGGCGGCGATCAAGGCCTTCGAGGCCGAACTGGCCAAACGCAACATCCGCATGCTCCAGGCCGTGGCCGACGGCGACGCCAACCGCCAGCTCGAGCAGGTGCGCAATTTCATCACCCGCCAGGTGGACGGCATCATCATGGTCCCGAAAGACGCGCGCGCCTGCATTCCGGTGATCCGCGCCGCCAACCAGGCCGGCATCCCCATCGTCTTCTTCAACCGCCCGCCGGCGGAAAGCGACGCGCGCTCCATCGCAGTGGTGGCGGACAACTTCGCGCTGGCGAAGGAAACCGTCGAGTTCCTCGTGGCCGAGGCGCGCCGGATCGGCGGCAAGCACAAAGCCCTTCACCTCATCGGCGACCTGGGCGACATCAACGCCATCGGGCGGCGGGATGGTTTTGACGCCGCCATCACCAACGCCGCCGACCTCATCGAGGTGGTGGCGCGCGTGCCGACCGAGTGGAACAACGAAAAGGCCTATGCCGGCACGGTGAACGCGCTGCAGAAGCATCCGGACATCAGCCTGATTTTCACGCCCTCGGATGTGCATCTGCCCAGCGTGGCCTCGGCGCTCAAAGCCGCGGGGAAATGGAAGAAGCGGGGCGAGCCGGGACACGTGATCCTGGGCGGATTCGACGGCGATGCCACCGCCCATCAGATGCTCGTGGACGGCTACCTCGACGCGACCGGCGTGCAGGATGTGTATTTCGAGGTCGAGGCCTGCATCAACGCCGTGCTCGACGCCCGCGCCGGGCGGGAAGTGCCGGCGGTCATCAAAGACCCCGGGTTCGTGATCCACGCCGGCAACCTGGAGGAAAAGGCCGGCCGCATGTGGGGGGCGAAAAGGTAGTTCGTGATTACTGGTTCTTGGTTCCTGGTTCCTTGTTAACACGTGCCGCATGGCCTCGACCGACTTCGAAAACCTCGAGGTGTATCGCTTGGCGGAACGGATCGCGGACGAAATCTGGAAGATCGTCATGACCTGGGACGGATTCGCCCGAAACACGGTTGGAAGCCAAATCGTCCGGGCGGCTGACAGCATCGGCGCCAACATCGCCGAGGGCTGCGGACGGGGAACCCACCTTGACAACAAACGGTTTGTCCGCACCGCGCGGGGCTCGTTGAACGAAACTCGGCATTGGCTGCGCAGAGCGTATCAGCGCGGTTTGCTGAGTGAAGCCGAGGTGAATCGGCTCAAACCTTGGATCCGCGAACTGGGCCCCCGTCTCAACGCGTATCTCAACTCGATCGGCCGCTTCCCTGCCGACGCAGCCGATAACCAGGAACCAGGAACCAAGAACCAGGAACCCTAGCTTTGCTCGCAAGGATGTTCCGAAGAGCCCTCCACTCCGAAAACCTGGTTCTTGGCCTCACCGCCCTCGGCTTCCTCGCGCTCCTGCCTTTCACCCCCGGGCTGGCCAGTCGGGCGAACTTCCACAATGTGCTGCTGACGTTGCTGCCGTTGTTCCTCCTCGCCACTGGCCAGACGCTGGTGCTGATCACCGCGGGCATTGACCTCTCCGTGTGTTCGACCATGGCCCTGGCCAGCGTCGTGGGCGGGCTGGCCATGAACGGCGACACCGGCTGGCTGGCGGGCAGTCCCTGGGCGGCGCCGGTCGGCGTGCTGCTTATGCTGGCCGTGGGTGCGGCGGTGGGGGCCTTCAACGGCCTGGCCATCGCGGCGCTCGGGATGCCGCCGTTCATCGTCACCCTCACCACCATGATGGGCGTCAGCGGCCTGGCCATCTGGCTCACGCGCGGCCAGACCCTTTACGCCCTGCCGGCCGGGTTCAACGCGCTGGGTGGGAACCTCTTCGCGGCCGCGGCGCTGACCGGTTTGGCCGCCGGCCTGGCCCACCTGCTCCTGCGTCGCACGCTTTACGGACGCTGGCTTTACGCCATCGGCCACAACCTGCGCATGGCGCGCGTCTCCGGCGTGCCGGTGGGGGGCGTTACCGCTGCGACCTACATCGTGAGCGGACTTTTCGCCGCGCTGGCGGCCATCCTCTTGACCGGGCAGGCGGAAACCGCCTCGCCGCAACTCGGCGCCCGGATGTTGCTGGATGTAATCGCGGCGACCGTGATTGGCGGCACCAGCCTCTTCGGCGGTCGCGGCCAAGTGCTCTGGACCCTGGGCGGCGTGCTGTTCATCAAGCTGTTGGACAACAGCCTCAATCTCCTGAATGTCTCGTTCTTCGCCATTACCATGGTCAAGGGCGGCGTGGTCCTGGCCGCCGCGCTGCTCGACCGCACGCGTCGCCGGCTGCTGGAGGCGGGCACATGAACGTCCTTCTCCAATTCGAACGCATCAGCAAGCGCTTCGGCGGCGTGCCGGTCCTGAAAGAGGTGAGTCTTTGCCTGCCCGCCGGTCAGACCCTCGGCCTGGTCGGCGAAAACGGCGCGGGTAAGTCCACCCTCATGAACATCCTGGGCGGCAACCTGCGACCGGACGCCGGCCGGATGCTGCTCGCCGGCCAACCTTACGCCCCGACCGGCCCGGCCGAAGCCGCCGCCGCGGGAGTCGCTTTCGTGCATCAGGAGCTGAACCTGTTTCCCAACCTGACCATCGCCGAAAACCTGTTCCTGACCCGGTTTCCCCGGCGCGCCGGCGCGCTGATTCGACGCCGTGCCCTGCGCGAACAGACCGCGCGGCTGTTGCGCGAGGTCGGGCTGGCGGCCGCCCCGGAGACGCCGGTGGAGGCATTGTCGCCGGGCGAGCGCCAACTGGTCGAGGTCGCCCGCGCGCTCAGCTTCGAGCCGCGGCTGCTCATTCTGGATGAACCCACCACCTCACTGGGCGACCGGGAAACGCAGCACCTGTTCGGCCTGCTCGAGCGATTGCGCGCGCGGGGTCTGACGATGATCTACATCTCGCACACGCTCGAGGACGTGCTGCGGTTGAGCGACCTCATCGCGGTGCTGCGCGACGGCGAACTGGTGGCGCACGGCCCGTGCGGGGATTTTGACAAGGCGCGCCTCGTCTCCCTGATGGTCGGCCGCGAGCTCAAGCAGTTTTATCCGCCGCGCCGGTCGCAGGCCGCCGCCGCGGCAGCGGATCGTCCGGCGGTTTTCGAGGTTCGGGGCGTGACCGAGCCAGGTATTACGCGGGACATCCATCTGCGGATTCTGGCGGGCGAGGTGCTCGGGATTTTCGGCCTGATGGGCGCGGGCCGCAGCGAACTGGCGCGCATTCTCTTTGGACTCGATCCCTGTGCCGCGGGAGAAGTCCTCGTCGGCGGCGCGCCGCTGAACCGGGCCTCGCCGGCCCGGCGGATTCGTCAGGGGCTGGCGTTTCTCACCGAGGACCGGCGCGCGGATGGGCTGGCGCTGGAGGCGTCCATCGCGGACAACCTCGCTCTGGTTTCCTTGCGGCGGCTGGCCCGGCCGGTGAGCGGCTGGTTGGACACCGCCGGTTTGCGGGAAGCGGTGGCGCGCATCCGCGAGGCCGTGCGCCTGACGCCCGGCGCCCGCGACGAAGCGCCGGTGAAAACCCTCAGCGGCGGCAACCAGCAGAAGGTCGTGTTCGGCAAGTGGCTCCTGGCCCGGCCGCGGGTGTTGATCCTGGACGAACCCACGCGCGGCATAGACGTGGGCGCCAAGTTCGAGATTTACCAGTTGATCCACCGCCTGGCCGACGAGGGCGCGGGCGTGCTGGTCATTTCCTCGGAGCTGGAGGAGCTGCTCGGCATCTGCGACCGCCTGCTGGTCATGCGGCGGGGAGAAATCGTGGACGAACTGGCGCGGGCGGAGTTTGACCGCGAGCGCATCCTGCGCGCCGCGCTGCACGAAGGAGGTCGGACATGACTCCCTCTGGGAACGGGCTATTGCGGCTCGCGCTGAACAACGCGCCGGTGGTCTTGTTCGCGCTGGTGCTGGCCGTGTTTGGCGCGCTGTCCCCGTCGTTCTTGACGACCGGCAACCTGCTCAACCTGCTTGCCCAAGCCTCCGGCACGGCCATCGTCGCCACGGGCATGACGTTGGTGCTGCTCACCGCGGGCGTGGACCTGTCGGTGGGTTCGATCATGTTCGTGGCGGCGGCGGTGGGGGGAAAGCTTCTGCTGACGCAGGGCTGGCCGCCGGGCGCCGTGTTGGCCGTCATGGCCGTGCTGGGCGCGCTCGGGGGTCTGTTGAACGCCGTGCTCATTGCGCGCCTCGGACTCATCGCCTTCATCGCCACGCTGGGCACGCAGTATCTCGGCCGCGGCTTCGGCATGTGGATCACCGAAACGCGCGCGATGAACCTGCCGGATGCGTTCACCCGCCTGGGTTCGGCGGCGTGGTTGGGACTCCCCTTGCCGGTGTGGGTGGCGGTGCTCGTGGTCGCGGTCGCGCATCTGCTGCTCATGCGCACTCCCCTGGGCCGGCAGATTTATGCGGTGGGCCAGGACCCCACCGCCGCCCGCAAGGCAGGGCTCGACACTCCGCGGCTGCTGGCGGTGGTCTATGTGCTTTGTGGATTGTGCGCGGGCGTGGGCGGCGCGGTATCGCTGGCCCAGATCGGCGCGGTGGCGCCCACTTTTGGCCTGGGCAAGGAGTTCGCCGCCATCGCCGCGACGGTGCTGGGCGGCACCAGCCTGTTTGGCGGGCGGGGCCGCGTCTTTCCCGGCACGGTGCTGGGCGCGGTGCTCATCCAGAGCATCGAGAACGGCCTCCACAACCTCAACGCCGACCCGTACCTCTATCCGCTGGTGACCAGCGGAATCATTTTCGCCGCCGTCCTGTTGGACAGCGTGCGCAGCCGGTGGCTGGCGCGGCTGGGACGGCGGCGGATTCGTCATGACTAACCCCCGAACCGGGCCCCCATGAACAAAACCCCAAACGTGAAGAACCAACGATCCCGGACCGCCTTCACGCTCATCGAGCTGTTGGTGGTCATCGCCATCATCGCGATTCTCGCCGGCCTGTTGTTGCCGGCGCTGAGCCGCGCCAAAGCCAAAGCCACCGGCATCCATTGCCTGAACAGCCTGCGCCAGTGCGCGCTGGGCTGGCGCATGTATGCCGACGACCACAACGACGTCGCCCTTGGGCCGTTTCGCTCGGGCAGCGCCGATCCGCCCGTCTGGGTCGAGGGAAGCTGGGACTATCAGGGCGCCGACGGCGCGAACCCGCGCATCCTGACCAACAGCCCCACCTGGCCGTATGTGAACTCCCTCGAGGCCTTCCGATGCGCCGCCGACCGCAGCCAGCTTCGCGTGGCCGGCAAGCTGGCGCCCCGGGTCATCAGCTTTGCAGCGAACGCCTTCCTGGGCCCGCCCAGCGGCTGGGTCGCGCCCGTTACCAAATACAAGAGCGTGCGTCGGATGTCCGACCTGACCGGACCCGGCCCCACCGAGGTGTTTATCCTGCTCGACGAGCACGAGAACAGCATCAACGACGCGCACTACTTCCCCTTCGAAAACATGAACCAGTACAACCGAAACATCTGGCTCGACGCGCCCTCGGGCCGCCACGGCAACGCCGCCGGGCTGTGCTTCGCTGACGGCCACGCGGAAATCCGCAAATGGCGCACGCCGGGTCTGAGCAAATCGGTGAAGCGCCCCGATGGCGCCACGGATCGGCCCTATCCGAACATCCCGTTCATCGGGCCGGCCGAGTTGCCGGATTATCAATGGATGACCAACCACATCGCGCCGTTGCGCTGACCGGGGCAAACCGCGTGACTCACCCGCCGATTGCGGCAAGCTGATCTCCATGACACCGATTCACCATCCCCACCTTGCGCTGCGCGCGACCACCAAGCCCCGGGCGCCCCGTTCCGAAATCCGAAAGGGGAGTTCCGCGATCCGCCGGCTCCTGGCGCTTGCCGCCACGGGCCTGCTGGTTGCCGCGCTGCACGCCGCGCCCAAACAGAAGGTCATCTTCGATTGCGACCTGGCCGGCGACGTGGACGACGTCTTCGCCGTCGCCCTGTTGCTCACCAGTCCGGAGTTCGAAGTGCTCGGCCTGGTGATGGACCACGGCGACACCTGGGGCCGCGCCCGCGTGGCCGGCCGCCTGTTCTACGAACTGGGACTCGAGGAAAAAATTCCGCTCGTCATCGGGCGGCCCACGCCGGGCATTGTGGGCGAACACACCGGCATCGCGGGCGAATCGCACCAGTTCATCTGGGGGCACGGCTTCGAGCAGTGGAAACCCGCCTCGACCAACGCCGCGCAATTCATCATCGAAAACCTCCGCAAGTACCCCAACGAAGTCATCCTCTTCACCGTCGGGCCGGTGTGCAACATGCAGGACGTGGTGAAGCAGGATCCCGAAGCTTTGAAGCTGGCCAAGCGCGTCATCTCGATGTTCGGCAGTTTCACCATGGGCTACGGCGGCGCGGGCACGAAACCCGAGCCGGAATGGAACGTGCGCGCCGACATCAAGGCCGCCCAGGCATTTATCAACGCCGGCGCCAACCCCATCCTCCACGGCCTGGATACCACCACGATGGTCAAGCTGGGGGAGGCCGATCGCACCCGCTTGCTTTATCGCAACTCGCCGCTCACCGACGCCCTCTGCGGCCTTTACATCCTCTGGCGCTATGAGGACTACGCGCGTCCCGACCCGACGTTGTTCGACGTGGTGCCCGTCGCGGCGGTGCTCTGGCCCGACCTCGTTACCACGCGCCCGGCGCATGTGCGGGTCAATGACCAGGGCATGACCGAACTGGTCGAAGGCGCCCCGCCCAATTGCGAGATCGGGGTGACCGTGAACAAGGACGAACTGGTCAAACGCATCATGGACCGCTACCTGAAACAAAACCTGATGCGCCCCCCGAAGCCGTAGTTTCCTCTAGCGCTTATGCACATTCCTTTCCACTCTCTAGCGGCGCTCAATCTCTGTTTGCTGGCGTTACCGGCCACACCCAGCTCACCCAGTGCCGTCGGGCAATGGGAGCGTTTCGAGGCGGTGGTCACCAATCAAACCGCCTACGCGAATCCCTTCCGGGACGTCCGCCTAAAGGTGCGATACACGCGGCCGGATGGTCGGGTGATCGAGTTCCCGGGGTTTTACAACGGCGGCGTTCAATGGCGGCTCCGGTTCATGCCGGACCAGACCGGCATTTGGATTTACCGCGCCACCTTCTCGGACGGTTCGCCGGGCGCGAGCGGCCGTTTCACGTGTGTCCCCTCCACCTTGCCCGGTCTGGTCATCCCGTATCCGCCCAATCCAATCTGGTTCGGGTTTGCCGGCGGCTCGCCCTTTCTCATGCGCAGCCTGCATGTTGGCGACCGGTTCTTTGCCAGGAATTGGGATGATCCGGAGAATCCCGACGACGGCAATCCGCGCGCCGCCTTTCTCGACTGGGCCCAGGCGCAGGGTTACAACACGCTCTCCATCGCCAGCCATTATCTCAACCGCCGCAGCGACGGACGCGGGCGCGGCTGGGACACGCCCCGGCTGTGGCCGCTGAACGCCGCCGAGTTCCGGCGATTGGAAACCATGCTCGACGACCTGGCGGCGAGGCGGATCGTGGTCTTCCCCTTCGCCGGTTTCTTCGGACGCGACGCGGACTTCCCCCGCGCGCCGGCGAAGCAACGGCTCTATCTTGAATACACCGTGGCGCGACTCGGCCCGTACTGGAACATGCTGTTTAACGTGGCCGGCCCCGAGCCGCTCCTGCGCGACAGCCCGTATCTGACCCATGCCGAGTTGAACTGGTTGGCCGGCTGGCTGCGCGAGCTGGATGTGTTTAACCGTCCGCTCACCATTCACAACGAGACCGGCGACGATGTGTTTCGCGGCGAGCCGTGGTTTGGCTTCGGCACGTTGCAAGGTCCCAAGACCACCAACCGCCGCCGGCTCGCGGAAGGGTTGTTGCGCAATCATCATCCGGCGCGACCGCTGTATGCGCAGGAAACCCTCTGGCCCGGCAACTCCTTCGGCCACCCGGCTTATTCCGACGAGGACATTCGCCGCAACGCGTTCGTCATGCTGTTCTGCGCCGCGATGATCAATTATGGCGACGTGGCCGGAAGCTCCTCCTCCGGCTTCGCCGTGTCGCTCGATCCCGCCGATGCCGTGACGAACCGACACGCCATCATTCATCACGTCTGGGATACCTTCGCCGGACTGCCCTAGCCCCAAACCCAACCGCGTCCCGACCTGGTCAATGCCGGCTTCTGCCTGGCGGATCCGGGACGCGTGTATCTCGTGTATCTCGACGAAGCCGTGCCCGTGAAGGTCCTGGCGCGGGCGGGCGAATATCAAGCCGATTGGTTCAACGCCCGGGTCGGGGCGCGGGCGGTGCATCACGAGCCGGCGGCGAATCCCGCCGAGCTCAAGCCGCCCGGCCCGGGGGATTGGATCCTTGAACTTACCGCCCGAGCCGCCCGCCAGATCCGGGAACGCGACGGCGTGGTGCAATTTGAAGCCGAGGATGGCGTGGGCGATTGGCGGTTGATTCCTGCTCCGACCGGTCGCGCCATCGAGTCCCCGGGCGAAGGACGAATGCGTTACGAAATCGAGTTCACGCAGCCGGGCAGGTATTACGTCTTCCTGCTGGCCCGGCAGGGACCCCTGGGCGGCGACAAGGAGAACGACGTGCTGTTGAGCCTGAACGGCGAGACGCTCTACGGTCAGGATGACCGCACACGGCCTGACGGCATGAGAAGCTACGGCGGTTGGAAGTGGACGCACCTGCCCAAAGGCCCAGGCCATCACACGCCCGAGGCGATTCGTGACGGCCCGGTGTACTTTCTCGTCCAGCAGCCGGGCGTTCAGGTTCTGGAAATCGCTCATCGCAGCCCGCACTACGCCATTGACCGCGTGCTGATGAAACGAAACGACGCCACGCCACCCTCCACAGCCAATGGGGAGGGACGGTGAAAAGCCACTTCACCTCGGCGTCTTCAGTCCAGGGCTTTCAGCCGGTCCGGCAGATCGGCCAGCCCGACCGCTTGGATTTTGTCGTCCAGCGGGAAACTGCGCCGTCCCGGATACACGACCCAAAGTTGATCCAGCCTCAAATCCGCCAGCGCCACCCGCATGCCCCGTGTGGTGGAGGGCGCGTCCGCATGTTTGAATTCAAAGCCAAACCGTCGGCCGCCGCGCGCGATCAACAGGTCGAGTTCCGCGCCGCCGTGAGTGGCCCAAAACCAGGCGTCGCGCTCCGCCCGCAATCGTTGGATCACCTGCTCGAGGACAAATCCCTCCCACGACAATCCGAAGCGCGGATGCGAGAGGACCTCCGCGCGGGTCCGCAAGCCCAGCAGCGCGTGCAGCAGCCCGGTGTCGCGCAGATAGACCTTCGGCGCTTTCACCACGCGTTTGCCGGTGTTTTCGAACCACGGTTGCAGGCGGCGCACCAGATACGCGCCCGCCAGCACGTCCACGTAGCGGCCGGCGGTTTTGTGGTCCACCGAAATCGCCCGGGCCAGTTCCGCCACGTTCAGCACCCCGCCGTGCAGGTGCGCGAGCATCGTCCAGAAGCGCCGCAACTGTTCGGGCGGCGACAGGAGGCCGAGCGCGGCCGCGTCACGACTGAGAAAGGTGTCAATGAAGTCCTGCCGCCACGCGTAACTGGCCGCGTCGTCCGCCGCGAGGAACGACCTCGGGAATCCTCCCCGCTGCCACAACACGTCCGCCTGCTCCACGCCGGCCTCGACGAGATCAAACCCGCTCAAATGCACAAACGCCACCCGGCCCGCCAGGGTTTCCGACGCGCCGCGAATCAGGTTCGGCGACGCGCTGCCCAGAAGCAGGAACCGCGCGGGCGACTCCGGGCGATCCGCCAGAATCCGCAACACCGGAAACAGCGCCGGCAACCGTTGCGCTTCGTCCAACACCACCAACCCGCACAGCCGTCCCAGAACATCCTCGGGCGCGGCGCTCAGGGCCAGGCGATCCGCGGTGCGCTCCAGGTCGAAAAAGTGGGTATCCGAGCCCGCCAACTCGCGAGCCAGGGTGGTCTTCCCGCATTGACGCGGCCCCAGAACGGCCACGATGGGGGAGCGATCCAGTGCTTGACGAACCTCGGCCAATCGTTCGGGACGCGGTATTTTCTTGCTCTGCACGCTGGAAATTATGGATTGGACATCCAATTTTTCAAGGATGTTAAGCGATCCCAGCCTTTTCGACCCGGCACGTTGTTTCCACTTTGCCAGGAACACTTTTTTCACCGGTAATTGACCCACGCTTGACGCCATGAAAACCACGATTCAAGCCAGCCTCTCCGAAGACATAGCTCGATCTGCTCAATGGATCGCAGGCGGGGTCGCCGTCGTCACGGGCTGGTGTGCGGTCGCGGCCGGAGCCGCAGACCTGCCCGCCCTGCGCGTGAGCGACAACCAGCGTTTCCTGGTGACCGAGACCGGCCGGCCCGTCTTCTGGCTGGGCGACACGGCGTGGGAACTGTTTCACCGCCTCGATCGCGAGGAGGCGGAACTGTATTTCGAAGACCGCGCTGCCAAGGGCTTCAACGTCATTCAGGCGGTTGCCCTGGCCGAACTCAACGGCCTGACCGAACCCAATCGCTACGGCCACCTCCCGTTGGTGGACAAGGACCCCGCCCGGCCCGCGGTGCAAGACGGCCCGGCCAACGACTATTGGGACTTCGTGGACGAGGTGCTCGATCGCGCCGCCGTCCACGGCCTGTACGTCGGGTTCCTGCCCACTTGGGGCAAATATGTGACCTCGTCGGCGTTCGACGGAAAGGTGGACGGTATCTTCGACGTCGCGAAAGCCGAGGCCTATGGGCGCTTTCTGGGTGAGCGCTACCGCGGGCGCTCGAACCTGATCTGGATTCTGGGCGGTGACAAGGCCCCCAGCACGCCCGAGGCTGTGGCTATCTGGCGGGCGATGGCGCGGGGGATCGCCCTCGGCGTGGCCGGTCGCGAAGACTACGACGCCGTACTCATGACCTACCACACCTCCGGACCGGGCCACGTGTCGGATTACCTTCACGAGGAACGCTGGCTGGACTTCACCTCGGCGCAGTCCAGCCACGGCGACCTGGTGGAAAGCTGGCGGTTCATCGAGAAGCATTGGAACCGCTCGCCCATCAAACCCGTGATTGACCTGGAGTCGAGTTATCCGGACGCCCTGATTCCCGCCGCGTGGTTGCCGGAGCACCTGCGGGCGGCCCATCGGTCCACGCAGCCGTCCAATGACGACCACGCGCGGCGGGCGGCCTGGTGGGCGGTGTTGGCCGGCGCCTTCGGCCACACTTACGGCCACAACTCGATCTGGCAGATGTACGAACCGCCGCGCCAACCGATCCTCGGCGCGAAGCTCACCTGGCGCGAGGCCCTCGACACGCCCAGCGCCCGGCAGATGGGCTGGCTGCGGCGGCTGATGGAATCCCACCCGATTCTGGAGCGCGTGCCGGATCAGACGCTGTTGGTCGGCGACCCGGGGGATGGCGCGGCCCATCGCCGGGCCATCCGGGGGCGTGACTACGCCATGGTGTATTCGCCGGATGGCGCGCCGTTCACGGTGCGGCTGGGGGTGATTGCGGGCGAGCAGGTCCGCGCCATCTGGTTCAACCCGCGCACGGGGGAAAGCGCTCTCCTCGAGATTTTGGAAAACCGCGGCGAACGCGCGTTTGATCCGCCGGGCGACACCGCGGTGGGCAACGACCGCGTCTTGGTTCTGCAGGGCGTGGCCGGGCGCCGGGCCGCCGTCAAGCAGAGGGCCGCCGAGTAATCCGCTTCACCCTGTCAGGATGCCGCTCTCGAATGTGGCAGGGGCACATCCCGGTACACCGGTCTCCGGCTAAGCATGCCGTGAGTGTGATCCCCTGGCAGATTCGGCTTGGCAGACGGCGGGGCCTGGTCACAGTTCCAACCGACATCATGGCAAAAGCATTGGCACTTGTGTTCTGCGGCTTGGGTTTGGCGATCACCGCTCCGGCGGGCGAGGAGCTGCTGTTCCGGGAGCCGTTTCAAGACCGGCTCAGCCCGGGATGGTTATGGATTCGGGAGGAGCCTGCCGGATGGCGACTGCGCGAAGGAGCGCTTGAGTTGCGGGTGTTGCCGGGCAATCTCTGGGGCGGCGCCAACAACGCCCGCAACGTGTTGGTGCGCCCCGCCCCCGACCCGGGCGAGGGCGAACTAGTGATCACCGTCAAAATCGAAAGCGCCCCCACCGAGCAATACGAACAGGTTAACCTCGCCTGGTATTACGACGACCGGCATATGGTGAAGCTGGGCCGCGAGATCGTGGACGGCCCGGTGTGCGTGGTCATGGGGCGCGAGGAAAACGACCAGTGTCAGACCGTGGCGGTGCTGCCCGTCTCCGGCGCCTGGTACCGGTTGCGGCTGACAGTTTCCGGTAACCGCATCCGCGGCGCCTACCAGGCCGAGGGCCAGGCCACCTGGACCGAGGTGGGCAGTTGCCAGTTGCCGACACCACCCGGTGGACGCGCCCACATTTCGCTGCACGGGTACCACGGACCGGGTGACCGTGAACACTGGGCGCGGCTGTCCGAATTCACCGTGGTCCGCCGTGCTCCCTGAGGTCGCCACCCGCGGGTTCCAGTTCCATGTCCGCCCTGCCGCTCCATGACTGGCACGCCCGCTCGGGCGCTGTGTTCGATCAGGTCAACGGTGTCGAAGTGGTGGCCCACTATGGCGACCCGCGGGCGGAGCACGCGGCGCTGCGCGGCAGGGCGGTCTGCGTGGACCTGAGTTGCCGCGGGCGCCTGTGTGTGTTGGGGCGCGACCGCGAGCGTTTCCTCAACGGCCAGGTGACCAATGACGTGCGGGCGCTTTCGCCGGGCCGGGGTTGCTACGCCGCCATCGTCAACGCCCGGGCCCGGATGGAAAGCGACGCCTACATTTACCGGCTGGCCGACGAATATCTGCTCGATTTCGAGCCCGGGTACACCGCCGCCTTGACCGCTCGGCTGGAGCGATACGTGATCGCCGACGATGTGCAAATCGCCGACGCCGGGCCGCATTACGGGTTGTTGAGCGTGCAGGGGCCGCGGACCCCGGCGGTGGTGCGCCGCCTCTTGCCGGACCTGCTGCTGCCCACCGACTCGCTGGCCATTGTCGGCCTGAGTCACCCCGCTTGGGGCGAGGTGTACGTGGCCAATCAACCCCGCGTGGGACTGCCCGGTAGTGACCTCTTCGTGCCCGCGGCCGCGCTCGAAGCCGTGGCGGAAAGCCTGGGCGCCGCGCTGGACGCCGAGCAGGGACGTTGGGCCGGCTGGCAGGCGCTGGAGTGGGCCCGCATCGAAGCCGGCATACCGCGTTTTGGCCAGGACATGGATTCCTCGCGCCTGCCGCCCGAGGCCGGGTTGGAGGCGCGCGCCATCAGTTACACCAAGGGCTGCTACATCGGGCAGGAGATTATTGCCCGCATCCGCACGTACGGCCAGGTGGCCAGGGCGCTGCGGGGACTCCGCCTGGCGGACGACCTGCCGGCCCTGCCCGTGCGCGGCGATTCCCTTTGGAAAGACGGACGCGAGGTGGGGAACGTGACCAGCGCGGCGTGGTCCCCGGTGTTGCGCGCCAATCTGGCGCTGGGCTACGTGCGCCGCGAGTGCAACGCGACGGGCACGGAATTGACGCTGCGCACGGTCGCCGGGGAAAGCCCGGCGCGCATCGTGCCGTTGCCTTTTGTAAACCCGGGAGCGGGGACCGAGGAGGCCGCGGGCTCATGAGTTCAACCGGATTCCACGGGCTCGAGGTCCACGGCGATATCGCCGGCTCGCAAAGGGAGAAAGGTTCCTGCAGCGTGACGCTCGTGGGTTTGGCCATCCTGGGCGGCTGGCTGCTGGGATGCGCGGGTTGCCGAACCCTGCCCGCCGCGCCGCTGGAGCGGTTCGAATACACCGAGCCCCAGATGGGGGTGCCGTTTCGGATCGTGTTGTACGCGGAGGATCGCGCTCGGGCGGAGGCCGCCGCCCGCGCCGCCTTTGACCGGATCGCCGAACTCAACGCCATCCTCAGCGATTATGACAGCGACAGCGAGCTGAACCGGCTGTGTGAAACCAGCGGCAGCGGGCGGGCGGTGCCCGTGAGCGACGAACTCTGGACCGTGCTGGCCCGCGCGCAGGAACTGGCCCGCCAAACCGACGGAGCGTTCGATGTCACCGTGGGGCCCTACGTCCACCTCTGGCGCCGGGCCCGACGCGAGCAAACCCTTCCGGATCCGGGACGCCTGGCCCGCGCGCGGGCGGCCGTGGGCTGGCAACATCTGGAGTTGGATGCGCGTCAGCGCACCGCCCGGTTGCGCGTGTCCCGCATGCGACTGGACCTGGGCGGCATCGCCAAGGGATACGCCCTGGACGAGGCCCTGAAGGTGCTGGCGGCCCACGGCATCCGGCGCGCGCTGGTGTCTGGTGGCGGCGACCTGGCGGTGGGCGAGCCGCCGCCGGGCCGCACAGGCTGGCGCATCGAAGTGCCGCCGCCAGAGCCGGCCCAAGGGCCGACCCGGTTCCTGCTCCTGCGATGCGCGGCGCTGGCCACTTCCGGTGACCTGTTCCAGCACGTGCAAATTGCGGGAGTGCGCTATTCCCACATCGTGGACCCGCGCACCGGTCTGGGGTTGACGAATCGCGTCCAGGTGACTGTCATTGCACGCGACGGCATGACCGCCGACAGTCTCAGCACCGCCATCAGCGTTTTGGGACCGGAGCGGGGCGGCAAGCTGGCTGCCCGCGAGAAGGCCGGGCTGCTGTACGTTACAGCCGGTCCGGGAAACACCGGGCGCTGGGAGAACCGGCACTTTCGGCGCTGGGAAGAATGAGAATCGGTGCCCCGCGCCGCTGAAACCACGGGCCGGGAGCAGTCCCATGACCAAGTTCAAGCGGACAGAACCTGCGAGCGGGCCACGCGTCCGCGAGGGTCGAGTGCGCGCCTGGGCCGAGCGGTGGACGCGCGGCACCCGCGAGAACCTCGAGTTTTTCCGGGCCTTTCTCCGGGCGCCCGGCCGGGTGGGGGCCGTGTGCCCGAGCTCGCGCTTTCTGGCGCGGGCCATGGTGGCCGGCCTGCCCTTGAGCCGGGCGCGTTTGGTGGTGGAACTGGGGCCGGGCACCGGCGTCTTCACCCGGGAGCTGGTCGAACGGAGCGGACCCCAGACTCGCATCTTGGCCGTGGAGCTGGATCCCGGGGCGGCCGCGCGGTTGCGCGAGCGGTTCCCCCGCGTGACGGTGGTCAACGCCTCCGCGGAGGCATTGGTGGAGCTGGTGCAGCAGGCCGGATTCGACCTGGCGGACTACATCATCAGCGGCCTGCCCTGGGTGGCCATGCCCGCCCCGCTCCAGGAGCGCATCATGCAGGCCGTGGCTGAAACCCTTTGCCCCGGCGGAGTGTTCACCACCTTTGCGTATCTGGTCACCCGGCTCACGCCGCCGGCGTGGCGTTACTGGCGCCTGTTGCCCCGGTGGTTTCGGGAAGTGCGGGTGAGCGCAGTCGAGTGGCGCAACGTGCCTCCCGCCCTGGTGTACCGCTGCGTAAAGTAGGCTCCGAACGGGCAAAAGAGTTCCCTTTCTCCCTCCCCGAGGGGGCGGGTTGGTCATTTATTTCGCTTCTTCTACCACAGAGGCAATAAAAGTTGCGATTTTACCAAGACGCGGTTAGCCCGCGGGCGTGGGCCGGCTTTAATTACGCGCGGAAGTCACCGGTGCGGCGGGTCCGGCGAGGCCGCCGGCGCCGGTCGAGCCAGCGGTATGCACATCAAGCGCACCATCAAGTACGAGGCCGACCGGGTGCCCGGGTTCGGCCGGGAGATCATGAGCGTGCCGGGCTGCGAAGCGCTCGAGCACTGCATCCAGTGCGGCACCTGCTCGGGCGTTTGCCCGTTGAGCATCTACATGGATTACACCCCGCGCCAGGTCATGGAGCTGGTGCGCTCGGATTTCAAAAACGAGGTGCTGCAAAGCCACACCATCTGGCTGTGCGCCTCCTGTTACGCCTGCACCGTCGAATGTCCGCGCCAGATTCGCATCACCGACATCATGTACGAACTCAAGCAGCGGGCCATCAAGGAGCGCGTGTATCCGAAGGGCTTCCCCATCCCGGTGCTGGCGGAGGAATTTACCCGTATGGTCCATGACCACGGGCGCATCTCGGAGACCTGGCTGGTTTCCAAGATGTACCTGCGCACCAACCCGCTGGCGACGCTGGGCATGGCCGGGCTGGGCCTGAAACTCATGAAGACCGGCCGCTTCTCCCTCAAGCAGGACAAAATCGAGCGCCGCGAGGAGATCGCGCGGATCATGGAAGCGATGGACCAAGAACAACGAAAGGCCTCGGCATGAAATACGCCTACTTTCCCGGATGTTCGCTCAAGGGCACCGGCCGCGCCTATGAGGAATCGCTGGTCCCGGTGCTCCGGCACCTGGGCGTGGAACTGCAGGAACTGGACGACTGGAACTGCTGCGGCGCCACGGCCTACATGGCCGTGGACGAGGGCAAGGCCTGCGCCGCCGCCGCCCGCAACCTCGCCCTGGCCGAGCAGACCGGCCTGCGCCAAATGCTGGCCCCCTGCAGCGCCTGCTACCTGGTGCTCAACAAAACCCAGCATTACCTCCGGGACTACCCGGCCATGCGTCAGGCGGTCTGCCGCGCGCTGGACGCCGTGGGGCTGAAGTGCAATGCCCACACCGTGGTGCGGCATCCCTTGGATGTGCTGATCCACGACCTCGGCCTGGAGGCCATCAAACAGAAGGTGACCCGGCCCCTCAAGGGGCTGAAGGTGGCCCCCTATTACGGCTGCCAGATCGTCCGACCGTACTCCACGTTCGACGATCAGGCCAACCCCACCACCATGGACCGGCTGATCGAGGCGCTGGGCGCCACCGTCGTGCGCTGGCCCCTCAAGACCAAATGCTGCGGCGGCAGCCTCACCGGCACCCTGCCCGAGGCGGGCCTGCGCCTGAGCTACGTCCTGCTCAAGGAGGCCCTCAAACGCGGCGCGGATGTCATCGCCACGGTCTGTCCGCTGTGCCAGTTCAACCTGGATGCGTACCACGACAAGATTGCCGCGCGGTGGGAGCCGGCGCGCATTCCCACGGTGTACTTCAGCCAACTGATGGGCCTGGCCTTCGGCCTGCCGGAAGACCAGGTGGTATTGAACCGGGGCCTGGTGCCCCTGCGGTTGCCGATGGCGGCTCCCGCCGCGGCGGCCTGATCCGTGATTACCCCGGGAGGGCAAGACCATGACGGCCAATCATGACAAACTCCGGATCGGGTTCTACATCTGCCACTGCGGTCACAACATCGCCGCCATGGTGGACTGCGCCGAGGTGGCCCGTTATGTGGGCACTCTGCCCGGCGTGGCCCTGTCGCGTGACTACAAATACATGTGTTCGGACCCCGGGCAGGAACTGATCCAGCAGGATATCCGGGACTATGGGTTGAACCGCGTGGTGGTGGCCTCCTGTTCCCCGCTCCTGCACGAGCACACCTTTCGGGGAGCGGTCGAAACCGGCGGGCTCAATCCCTACTACTTCCACATGGTCAACATCCGCGAGCACGACTCGTGGGTACACACCGACCGCCACGAGGCCACCGAGAAGGCCAAGGCCCTCGCCCGGGCGGCGATCCAACGCGTGGCCCATCACCGGGCGCTGGAAATCAAAAAGGTCCCCATCCATCCGGACGTGCTGGTGGTGGGCGGGGGCATCGCCGGCATTCACGCGGCCATGACCCTGGCCAACGCGGGCAAAAAGGTGTACCTCGTCGAGTGCGAGCCCTCCATCGGCGGCCACATGGCCAAATTCGACAAGACCTTTCCCACCCTCGACTGCGCGGCGTGCATCCTCACCCCCAAGATGTCCGAAGTGGGCGCCCACCCGAACATCACGCTCTGGACCTATTCCGAGGTCATCAAGGTGGACGGCTATGTGGGCAACTACACCGTCCAGGTCCGGCGCAAGGCCCGCTACATCCACGAGGACCTCTGCACCGGCTGTCAGGACTGCATCGCGCACTGCGTGTTCAAGGAGCCCAAGTTCGCCGATGAATTCAACGAGGGCCTCGGCAAGCGCAAACCGGTGTACATCCCCTTCCCGCAGGCCACCCCGCAGGTCGTGGTCATTGACCCCGAGGTGTGCCTGAACTTCAAACGGGGCAAAAACCCGGACGGCACCCCGGTGGTCAGCGACAAGTGCAAAAAGACCTGCGTCGAAGCCTGCGGCGAGAAGCGGGCCATTGACTTCACCATGAAGGACGAAATCCGGGAAATCCAGGTGGGCACCATCATCGTCTGCACCGGATTTCAGACCTTCGACGCCCGCCGGGCGCCGGCCTACGGCTATGGCGTTTACAAAAACGTGTACACCGCCCTCGAGATCGAACGCCTGGTCAACGCCTCCGGCCCCACCGGTGGCGAGGTCGTGCTGCGCGAGGGCAAAAACCCCGATGGTACACCCCGGAAACCTCGGTCCATCGGCATCATCCACTGCGTGGGCTCACGCGACAAAAAGACCAACCTCTGGTGCTCGCGCGTCTGCTGCATGTACTCGATGAAGCTGGCCCACCTGCTCAAGGAGCACACCGGCGCCGAGATTTACAACTTCTACATTGACATTCGCACCCCGGGCAAAGGCTACGAGGAGTTCTACAACAAACTGCTCGAAGAAGGCACCCACTTCATCCGCGGCCGCGTGGGCGAGGTCACCGACTGGGCCATGACCCCCGAGGAGGAGGGCAAGCTGGTCATCCGCGTCGAGGATACCCTGGCCGGCGTGGTCCGGCGCATTCCGGTGGACATGGTCGTGCTGGCCACGGGCCTGGAGCCGCGGGCCGATGCCGGCGAGGTCCGCCGCCTGTTCAACATGAGCTGCGGCGGCGACGGCTGGTTCCTCGAACGCCACCCGAAACTGGCCCCGGTCAACACCTTCACCGATGGCGTCTTCCTGGCCGGTTGCTGTCAGGGGCCGAAGGACATCCCCGACACCGTGGCCCAGGCGGGCGCCGCGGCGGCGGAGGCGATGGCTCTCATTGACAAGGGCTACGTTGAACAGGAGCCCAACACGGCGCACATCCTCGACGCCGAATGTTCGGGCTGCAAATCCTGCATTCCGCTCTGTCCCTACACCGCGATCCTCTTCGACGAAACCCGCAAGAAGGCCTATATCAACGAGGCTCTGTGCAAGGGATGCGGCACCTGCGTGGGCGCCTGCCCGTCCGGTTCCATCGTCCAAAACCTGTTCGAGGATGCCGAAATCTTCAGTGAAATCGAGGGAGTGCTGGCCTATGAGTGAGGAATGGACCCCCCGCATCGTGGCCTTCTTCTGCAACTGGTGTACCTATACCGCGGCGGACCTGGCCGGAGTCTCGCGCCTCAAGTACGCGTCCAACGTCCGCGTCATCCGCCTCATGTGCTCGGGGCGCGTGGACCCGCAGTTCATCCTCGACGCCCTCAGCCGCGGGGCGGACGGCGTGCTCATCGGCGGCTGTCACCCCGGCGACTGTCACTACGTGGAGGGCAACTACAAGATGCTCCGCCGCTATCATCTCCTGAAACGCCTGCTGGCGGACCTGGGCATCGAGGAGCAACGCGTGCGCCTGGAATGGATTTCCGCCGCCGAGGGCGAAAAGGTTAAAACCGTCATCAACGAAATGACCGCGCAGCTCAAACAACTCGGCCCGCTGGGCCTGCCGCGCAAATTCGCGGAGTGGGACCGCGAGGTCATCGCCCTCGCCCGGGACATCCGCGCTCGGGAAACCGCGGCCGCGTCCTGCCCGGGTCGCGCGGCTCAACCCGAAATCCAGGAGGCCGTCCATGCCTAAGCCCAAGGTCGCCTTTTACTGGTGCGCGTCCTGCGGCGGCTGCGAAGAAACCGTCGTGGACCTGGCTGAGGACATCCTCGGCGTGGTGGAGAAGGTGGACATCGTTCTCTGGCCGGTGGCGATGGATTTCAAATACAAGGACGTCACCGCCCTGCCGGACGGCGCGCTGTTCGCCACGCTGCTCAATGGCGCCATCCGCACCTCCGAACAGGAGGAACTGGCCGTGTTGTTGCGCCGCAAGAGCCGTTACCTCATCGCCTACGGCGCCTGCGCGCACCTGGGGGGCATCCCGGCCCTGGCCAACCAGTTTTCGCGCGAGCAGATTCTGCGGTTCAATTACGAGGAGGCTCCGTCGGTCGTCAACGACGCGAAGGTCCGCCCGCAGGTGCGCTTCGAGGAGGAGGGCCGCACGCCGCACCTGCCGGAGTTTCGCCATGTGGTCCGCAGCCTCAATCAGGTGGTAGACGTGGACTTCTACATCCCCGGCTGCCCGCCCACGCCCAACCTGACCCGGAACGCCTTCGAGGCGCTGCTCAGCGGCAAGCTCCCGCCCCGGGGCGCGGTGCTGGCGCCGGACGTGGCGCTGTGCGACGAATGCGAACGCAAGGCCACCAAGCCCACCCACGTGGCCTTCACCGAGTTCAAACGCCCGCATCAGGGGCTGTGGGATTCCGGCCAGTGTTTCCTCGCCCAGGGCGTGGTCTGCATGGGCCCGGCCACCCGCAGCGGATGCGGGGCCGCCTGCCCCAGCGGGAACATGCCCTGCACCGGCTGTTTCGGTCCCACCTCGCGCGTGCGCGACCAGGGCGCCAAGATGCTTTCTTCCCTCTGCTCGAACATTGCCGCCCGCGACCCGGAGGGGATCGAGCGGACCCTGGCAGGCCTTCCCGACCCCGTGGGAACCTTTTACCGGTACGGACTGGCCGGGAGCCTGCTCCGCCGCAAAGCGACCCTGCCCTCACCCGGGGCCGCCCCTTGAAGACCGCGCCTATGGAACCCAGCGTTCAAGCCACTTTTAATCAGGGCAACCTCCGCGCCAACGCCGCCTACCAGGCCGCGCGTCGCCATGTCACCATTGACCCGATCACCCGCCTGGAAGGCCACGGCAAGATTGATATCTACCTGGACGAGCGCGGCGACGTGGCGCGCGCGTACATGCAGGTGCCGGAACTGCGGGGCTTCGAGGTCTTCAGCCTGGGCCGTCCTGCCGAGGACATGCCGCAGATCACCAGTCGCATCTGCGGTGTCTGCCCCACGGCCCACCACATGGCCTCCACCAAGTGCCTGGATGACCTCTATCAGGTCGAGCCCACCCCTGCCGGGCGCAAAATCCGTGAGCTGGTGTACAACACCTTCGTGCTCGAGGATCATGCGCTGCACTTCTATGTCCTGGGCGGGCCGGACTTCATCGTCGGACCGGAGGCCTCGCCGGCCGAACGCAACATTGTGGGCGTTATTGGCAAGGTCGGGTTGGAGGCCGGCAAGAAGGTCATTACCACCCGCCAACGCCTGCGCGAACTCATTGCCTACTTCGGCGGCAAGGTGGTGCATCCGGTGCTGGGCCTCCCCGGCGGCGTCAGCAAGGCGCTCAAGCCCGAGGACCAGCCGAAGTTTCAGCAACTGGCGAAAGACGCCGTCGAGTTCGCCGAGTGGACGCTTGCGGTCTTCAAGCAGATCGTCCTCGGCAACCCGGACTATGTGAAGCTGATCACCGGGGAGGCCTACACCCACCGCACCTGCTACATGGGCATGGTGGACGATCGAAACCGGCTGAATTACTACGACGGCCAACTGCGCGTGGTGGATTGCGAGGGCCGCGAGGTGTGCCGGTTCACCGCCCGCCAGTACCGGGACTACGTGGCCGAGCACGTCGAGCCGTGGAGCTACATGAAGTTCACCTTCCTCAAACCCCGCGGCTGGCAGGGCTTCGTCGAGGGCCCGGACACCAGTCTCTACGCGGTGGGCCCCCTGGCGCGCCTGAATGTCTCCGACGGTCTGGCCACCCCACGCGCCCAGGCCGCGTATGAGGACTTCTACCGAACCCTCGGCGGCAAGCCGGTCCACCACACCCTGGCCAACCACTGGGCGCGCGTCATCGAGATGATCTACGCCGCCGAGCGGATGGAGGAGCTGATCAACGACCCGGAGATCACCCATCCGGAGGTGCGCCGCGTGCCCACGGCCCTCCCGGTCGAGGGCATGGGCGTCGTCGAGGCGCCGCGCGGCACGCTGTTCCATCACTACCGGACCGACGAACGCGGCCTCATCACCATGGCCAACATGATCGTGGCCACCGGCAACAACGCCGCCCGCATCGCCATGAGCGTAGAGCGCGCCGCCCAGGGCCTCATCAAGGGCGTCCAGGACCCCGCGCAAATCCCCGAGGGCCTGCTCAACAAGGTGGAAATGGCCTTCCGGGCCTACGACCCCTGTCTGGGATGCGCCACCCACACCCTGCCCGGCCACACCCCCCTGCGCGTGCGCATCTACGACCACGAGCGGCGCCTGTTGACCGAACTCGTGCAGGGCTGAGGCGGCGCGCCCTGGCATCAAATGGATGAACGACAACCGGTCCCGGTCGTGAACCCGAAAAACAAGCTTGACCCCGGCGCGGCGCATCCCGCCGGCCCCGCTTCGCTTTACGAGACGACCGGGGCAGCCCGCACGGAGCCGGGTGGGAGGGAAACTTCGCCGGCTGTTTCCGCGTCCGCGCCCGCGCCCCGCGTGCTCCTGCTCGGCCTGGGCAACGACATCCTCACCGACGACGCCATCGGCCTGCACATCACGCGACAACTGCGCGCGAAACTGGCCGGCCACCCGGTCATCGAGGTGCGCGAGACCACCGAGATGGGCCTGGCTCTGCTGGACTTCCTGACCGGCTATGAAGCGGTGCTGCTCGTGGACGCCATCCAGACCGGGCGGGCGCCGCCGGGCTTCCTCCATGAACTGGAGCCCGCCGGGCTGACGCAACTCATCGGCCGGACCCCGCATTTCCTGGGCGTGGGCGAGACGATCGCGCTGGGACGCGCACTCGGTTTGCCCATGCCGCGGCGGGTGAAAATCCTGGCCGTGGAAGTTGCCGATCCGTTCACGCTCGGCACGGCGATGACCCCCGTGCTCCGGGCCGCCCTGCCGGAAGCCGTGAGCCGCACCCACCGGTTGCTGGAGGAAATGGTCGCCGTGGTCACCAGCCCGCACCCGACCGCTGCCAGCAGCGCTCCTCACGGCCGTCGGGCGCCTCGCGTCACTCGGCCAATCCGATACGGAGCGCGAGACTTTCCCGAAGGGTGATCGAAGGATGAGCGAACCAACCCCGGTGCCGCCGGCCGTCGCGGATTGGGTTTGAGCTTCCTGGTTCCCCGTTCGCGACTCGCGATCCTGACCGGAAGGATGCCGAGCAAGGAACTAGGAATTATCTGGATTACCCGGAGGGAACCGTCACGTACACGAACCTGCGGAGTTACGATGCCAACGGCCGGCTCGGCAGCCACACCACGGCCGCCGGCCTGACCCGCACCTGCACCTACAACGCCTCCTCCGGCACCATTCCGGGCTACCTCTCAGCCCTCACCGATCAGCCGATCAACCGCACGCAATCGTTTACCTGGCTCAACGGCACCATCCGCACTCACCAGGACGCGCGCGGCCTGACGCGCACCTTCGCGCGCGACGGCCTCAACCGGTTGACGGCGATCGACGTCCCCGCCCACGACGGCATTCCGGCTAGCAACATCCAGTACAGCTACGACCTTCAGTCCGACATGGGCTTTAACAGCGGCGGCAGTCCGATTCCCATTCTCCACCGCACCGGCGTCCGCGCCCGTCTGGGCAAGTGCACCTGGTACGGCCGGGACCGTCTGGGCCGGGTGGTTATGGTCAAGGATCCCCTGAATCGCATCACCGGCTACAGCTATTGCGGTTGCGGTGGGCCGGAGACGATCACCGACGCCCGCGTCAAGACCACCACCCTCACCCTACAATAACGCCGGTTGGAGGACCCGGGTCACCTACCCGCACAGCACCCGGCACCTGTACAATTACGACACCCTCGGGTGTCTGACTTACGTGGACGACGGCCTGGGCCGGCGCACGTACGGGTACAACAACCAGAGCCTGTTGACCACCGTCAACGGCCCCTTTGGCACCGAGCGCTCGAAGACGTACAATATCCACGTTCAGCCCACCATGGGGGTGGACGCCAACGGCGTGAGCGTGACGCAGACCTTCGACCGGCTGGGCCGGCTGCTGACCCGCGCGGTGCCGGGCCAGCGGACGGAGTCGTTCCAGTACTCTGCCCGCGGCCTCACCCGGGACACCGGCCCGGACCGCAGGACCCTCCAGTACGGCTACGACGAGGCGGCCCGCAATACCAGCGAGGTCACATCCAAGAACGAGACGATCAGCTACGCTACCCCCCCACGACCTGTCGACGCTGACCGGCGGCCGGGGCAAGGTCATCACTTGGACCTACGACATCGAAGGTCTTGTGCGCACAAAGCGGTATCACCACCAGTTCTTCGCCAACTGGGAGTACAGCTACGAGGCCAACCAGCGGCTGGCTGGCGCAAGTTCTGGTCCAGTCCCACGCAGAGCCAGCAGACCTTCTACCGCTCCGACGCGGTAGGCAACCTGACCAACGTGGCCTACCCCGGAGGCACCCCCTCGATCACCCACGGGTTCGACGCCCTCAACCGGCTGACCAACCGGCTGGACGGCCTGGGCCAGACACGGTATTTATACCGTGCCGGGCAACGGCTGTCGCACCGTCACCGAAGACGGCCCGTGGGTCGGGGACGAGGTCACCGTCACTAACCGCTACGGGCTGCGGGCCGGCCTGCGAATCGCCCAGCCCAGCGGTGCAGGAGGATGGGCTGTTCTGTTCCCTGGTGACCTTGGTGTCTTGGTGGTTTTTCAACTGCGGGGGCGGCGGGGACGCCGCCCTCCCTTTTCCGGGCGGCTGGAAGCCGCTCGCCAAGGCAGCCAGGATGGCCGCCGCTACCAACGGCGCGTTCGGAGAACGCACCCTACCGGGGGGGGGTGGGTAATCGCCGGTAGGGCGGGCTGTCCCGGCCCGCCGCAGGTCTTGTAGCGGCAGGCTTCCCAGCCTGCCGGAGAGCCGGACTTCCAGCCCGGCGGAAGCAGCCCACAGACCACGCGGAAGACGCGGAAAAAGTGGGCGGCGCGCTGAGAGCAAGCTCTGCCGAAGGCTGGTATTCCTTCGCGGTAGTGCCGCCCAGCGCGATTACCGTGTCGCCGCGGGCCGGTTCGAACCGCGCCCGTCACGCCCCGGCCGCTGAGTCGCTGCGAAACAGCACGGGTTCCAGCGCCGCGGTGAGGTTGGTGGAGTGCCCCCGCGCATCCAGCGCCCAAGGCCGGGTCGGCCATGGCGCCGCCTCGAACTCCACCTCAACCGGATGCCCCGACGCCACCGTCACGGTCACCACGCCGGAGGAGGCGCCCGGTTCGGCGTCGTGGATCAGTATGGAGAAATGCGCCCGGGCGACCGACACTGCCAGCAGCAGAGCGGCCATCCCGCGTGGCAGAAACCTGAAGAAAGCGAGGGGGATGTTCATGAGAGGTTGCGGCCTAATGCGCATGCGTATCATGCGGCGACGGAATCGGACGCCGCGCGGTTTCCGTCGCACGAGGAGTGGTTGCGCCGGCGGCCAGCGAGGCGGGCACCTCCAGTCCGTGCGGCCACATCAGGTCGGCCCGCGACAGGATTTCCGTCGCCGGACCATCCGCGCAGAGACGGCCTTCGTCCAGCAGCAGCACGCGGTCGCAGGTTTCCAGCACGAATTCCAGATTGTGGCTGGAGACCAGGCGGGTCACCGTCAGCCCATCGAGGATGCGCTGCAGTTCGCGGCGGCCGCGCGGGTCCAGATCGCTGGTGGGCTCATCCAGCAGCAACACCTGCGGCTCCAGGGCCAGGGCGCCGGCGATGGCCACGCGGCGTTTTTCGCCTGCCGACAGGTGAAAGGGCATCCGCGAGCGGTAGTTTTCGCCCAGCCCCACCTGCGCCAGCGCCCGCCGGACCCGGTCCTCGACCACCGCCGGCGACAGGCCGAGGTTCAACGGTCCGAAGGCCACGTCGTCTTCCACAGTGGCGTTGATGATCTGGTCGTCGGTGTTCTGGAACACCACCCCGAGTTTGCGATGCACCGCGCGGCGGCCGGCGGGGGTGCGCAAATCGCACCCGGCCACCGCCACGGAACCCTCCGCCGCTTCGAGCAAGCCCGCGAGCACCAGCAACAACGTGGTTTTGCCCGCGCCATTGGGGCCGATCAGGCCCACGCGCTCGCCATGCCGGATGTGAAAGCTCACATCGCGCAACGCCGCCGGCCCCTGCGGGTAGGCGTAGTGCAAATGCTCGACTTCGACCAGACAGCTCATGCAAGGCGGTCCGGATTCATCCTCCTGCCAATAGCCGGTCCCACAGCCACAACGCGACCGCCCCGGCGCCAACCGCGAGGGTTTTGAGGCGGTCCGCGATCGAAGACCGCCAGGGTTGCCTCAGGCGCAATCGGCCGTCGAAACCCCGGCAGCGGAGGGCCTGCTGAATGCGCCCGGTGCGCTCCACGCTCCGAACCAGGGTGACACCGACCACCTGCGCCAGCGTGCGGTGGTTCTGCACCCGGCCGCGCGCCCGAAAGCCCCGCGCAGCCAGGGCCCAGCGCATGCGGGTCAGTTCCCACCACAGCGTAAACAAGTAGCGATAGGTCAACAGCGTGATTTCCACCAGCAGCCGCGGCCAGTGCAGCGCCTGCAGCCCGCGCAACAAGGTCACCATCGGTGTCGAATACACCACCGCCAGCCCCACGGTGATGAGGGCCAGCGCCCGCAGATACAACACCCCGGTCAGTTCCAGGCCCGCGCGCGCAGGCTTCAGCGGCCCCACCGCCACCGTTTCCCCGCCCATGGAAAAGGGCAGGAACATCAAACACGGCAGCAGGAAAATTTGCGCTGCGGCCAACCGCCCCAGCACCAGCCGCACGGGCAGTCGCGCCAGCAGCAATCCGCCCGCCGCCAGCCCCCCCGCCGCCGCCGCCACGACCGGCGTGCGCAACCCGGCTAGCGCAGCCAGACAAATCGCCGCCGCGACCAGCTTCCAGCGCGCGTCCCAACCATGCACCGGCGAGGCGCGCCTGGCGTACCATTCAACCTCGGCCCGCATCGCGTTTCATTCGCCGCTCCAGCTCGTCCAGGCGACGGCGATTGCGGTACCCGGTCCAGGCCGCGAACGCCGCCAGCAGAAACGTCAGCCCCAGCACCACTCGCACGGCCAGCGGCTCGGAGCCGTTCGAGCGGCGCCACGTCCCGGGTTCCGCGGTCGGCGCCGGATGTTGCCCGTCCGGTCTGGCACCCGTTTGCGCCGGATCGGACGCGGCGGCGCGGGCGAGCTCCGCCGCATGCAGAGTCAGCGTGCGGCGATGACCCGAACCGGCGTTGACCGTCACGGTCAGGTCGCCGCGGTATGCGCTCAACGGCCACAGGAATTGTCCTTGCGGGTCCAGATGGCCCTCCGCCAGCAGCGTGCCATCCGGTGCACGCAATTCCACCTCCGCGTCCCCGGCCGGATGGGCGTCCGTGCGCCCCCGGACCAGCAGCGTTTCACCCTGTACGGCCCACTCCACCACCAGCCGGTGGGCCTGTGCCGTCGAGAGGCCCCCCAGGCACAGCCCCAACACAACCAGCCAACTCCAGCGGCCTGCCCGCGGACGCAGTCTGAATCGCGGGGGGCCGGTAAAATTAAGGGCGGCAATCGGCGACATCTTACGCTCCCGGGATCAACGCCGGCTGCACCCGGCGCAGAAATTCGACCGTAAAGCCCGTGACCAGCGCCTCGATCACCAGCACCGGCAGGTGCGCCAGCAGGGCAAACCGCGCCACCGGACGAAACCCTTCGCCTAGCGCGCCCAGCAACAGCATCAACAACACCCCGGACATCAGCACCGCCACGGCGGCGGCGGCGGCTCCGCACCAGAACAACCGCCCGCCACCGGCGCCCCCCAGCCGCTCGAACGCCGCACGCCCCGCCAGCGCTGCCAGACCGAACATCGTCGCGTTTACGCCCACCGCGGTGAGACCCCCGTGACCCAGCAACGCGGCCTGCAGCCCCAACCCCACCGGGATGGCCACCAGCGCCCGGCGTCCCAGCACCACGCCCAGCAGGCCGTTGAACAACAGGTGCACACTAGTGGGAGGAACGGGGAAATGAATCAGGGAGGCGCAGAAAAACGCCGCCGTGAAGACCGCCACCCGGGGCGGCTCGTCGTCTTCCAGCTGGCGAGCGCCCCACCAAGCCAGCGCGCCGGTGGCCGCCCAACCGGCGGCCAACCATGGTACGGGCACGATGCCATCGGACACATGCACCCCGGGAGATTATCGTGTGAAGCCGGTCGAGCAAAGTAATAACGGCGCCCGTCGGGCGGGGCAGCGGGGTCAATGGCGGGCTGGGACAGCCCGTCCTACCGGCGATGGGTTGTCCAAGCTCGGTAGGGCGCGCTCTCCGAGCGCGCCGGGAGTGTCTGCTTTAACGGGGTCTGCGGGGTCGGTGGGCTGGAATCCGCCGGGCGGGAAACCCGGCTCAACGAGGCTGCCTTCCCTGTGGCCCGATTCCTTGTAACCACCGGGGGCCACTGTTCGTCTCCAAGCGCCAGAACCGCGGCGGGCCGAGTGGATGCTTTTCGCATGAGCCGGTTGAAGATCGGCTGCGCGGGCCGTCCGGGTTTCTAACAGGTCCGGCGATCATGAATCCGAGCAAACTCATTTGTGGGATCCTGCTGCCCGTCCTTGCGGGGCTGTCCGGATACCTTCTGGGGGCCGGCCGCAACCAAACGGGGCGAGCCGCACTGCTGAATCGAACCGTTGCGGCGGAGCTGTTTCACGCGGCCGATTCCTTTTCGGAGATCAAGCTGACGCGCGCCCGGTTGACGGCTCTGGCAGATCAGTATGCCCTGTTGGCTCAAGAGTGGATCGTCCGCGACTTTGCCGCCTCCCGGAGCTCCCCAAGGTGGGACGGGGGAGATGAAAACTCCAACGTGTCCGCGGCCGTCCGCCTGCTCGAAGAGGTCGTGGAAGAACTGCGCGACACCGGTGAGGACCTCCGGTTACTGCCGCTGCTGTTGCACGCATTGAAGCGGGAGGGACTCCTCGATCGCTGGCTGGAGTGGTATCTGGGAACTCTTTACGCGCACCCCACACATCCCGTGGTGAACAGCCTGGTGGAGCAGGCGGTGGCGATCGGTCGCGCCGCCGGACGAGAAGCCGAAGTGGCCGCCGCGTTTCGACACCTTCAAAACATCCCCGCCCGGTTTGGCGGGCCGGCGCCGATCCCGTCCCGACTCGCCGGATTGGATGCCGCCTGCCGCGGCGCGGGCTAAACCCATGAAACGCGCCCCGAATCGCATCCCCGTCCGCTGCCCGGCAGCTCCGCCCGATGCGCATTCCCGCTCCGGGCGGGCGAATCTCTGGGTGCTGGTTCTCCTCGGCTTGCTCGCGCTGCTGCTGGTGCGGACGCAGTTCAGACTGTGTTTGGTGGCGGGCTGGAGCATGTGGCCCGGGTTGCATCCCGGGGATGTGCTGCTGGTGGACCAGCGGGCCTACCGGAACGCCGCGCCGCAACGAGGCGACCTGGTGGTGGCTCGGGACAACGCCGGACTGATCGTCAAGCGCGTGGTCGGTCTGCCCGGCGAAGAAGTCGAGGTGCGTTGGGGAACACTGTTCATCAATGGCGCGTCCTTCCCCGAACCCTATGCCGCCAGCGGCGACTGGCTGAACCTCGGCCGGGGACGGCTCCTCGCCGGACGGTACGCGCTGTTGGGCGACAACCGCGCCCACCCGGGTTCGGCTTCCACGCACGCCGTGGTGTCCCGGGAACAAATACTGGGGAAGGTGACGCGCGTCTTCCCGCTGGGCCGGTGGGCTTTTCCTGTCACTCCTTTTCCCTCTTAAATCCACGTGACTCCTGCAGCCTATGAGCCAACAACACCCCTCCATCCTCCGAATCAGCCGCCCGCGTTGGTGCGCGGCGGCCCTGATCTGGATCCTCGGTCAGGTCGGCGTTCTCGAGGCAGCCCAGTTCGACTGGCCCCGCTGGGGCGGACCGGACCGCAACGGGACCTCCCGGGAGACCGGCCTCCTCAAGGAATGGCCGCCGGGCGGACCACCGCTGACCTGGAAAACCGAAGGCTTGGGCACCGGCATGGGCGGCGTGGCCGTAAGCCGTGGGCGCATCTACGCTACAGGCGACGACGAGGAAGCCACCGCCTGGCTGCTGGCGCTCCACGAATCCAACGGCCAACCGATCTGGAAGGCCAAAATCGGCCGGGGCGGAAACCCGGGCGCCTTTGTCCGACCTTACGGACCCCGCGCCACCCCCACCGCGGACGGCGACCGAATTTACATCCTCTCGCAACAGGGCGAGCTGGTCTGTTTCACCACCGAGGGCAAGGAAGTCTGGCGGGTCCACTTCGTCGAGGACCTGGGCGGCGTCATGCCCACCTGGGGCTATGCCGAATCGCCCCTGGTGGATGGCGACCGGATCCTCTGCACCCCGGGCGGCGAGGAAACCATGATGGCCGCGTTGGACAAACACACCGGCAAGGTGCTCTGGAAAACCCGCGCCGCGGCGGGCTCCGGCGGGGAATCCGCCGGCCCGGGCGGCCCGCGCGGTCCCGGCGGACGCGGCGGCCCCGGAAGCCGGTCCGAAGCGGCCTACGCCTCGCCCATCGCGGTGGACTTCGCCGGGCAGCGCCAGTACGTGCAACTGGCGGGCGCGGGGCTGGTCGGCGTGGCTGCGGACGACGGCCGATTGCTCTGGCTTTATCCCCGGCCCGCCAACCCGCAACGAATCAATTGCTCAACGCCGCTTTATCATGAGGGTCAGGTGTTCGCCTCGTCCGCTTACGGCGCCGGCGGCGGGCTGGTGAAGCTGGTGCCGGACGCGGACGGGGTCCGGGCCGAGGAGGTCTGGTTTACGCGCCAGATGCAAAGCCATCACGGCGGGGTGGTGCTGTTCGACGGTCACCTGTACGGCGCCAGTGGAGGCAACGAAGGCGGCGCCCTGATGTGTCTGGATTTCCGGACCGGCGAGGTCCGTTGGGACGGCCGCGAGCTCCCGGGGCGCCCGGCGCCCAAGGGCTCCATTGCCCTGGCCGACGGACGGCTGTACTTCCGGACCGAGCAGGGCGCGGTGCTGCTCATCGAGCCCAGCCCGAAGGAATACCTCGAGCGCGGCCGTTTCGACCAGCCCGAGCGCAGCAAGGAACCGGCCTGGCCGCATCCGGTCATCGCCAACGGCAAACTCTACCTCCGCGATCAGGACCGGCTCTTCTGTTACGACATCCAGGCTCGCTGAACGGGCGCGGCGACGGTCTCGGCGGCGCTGGGAACCCTGTCAACGCGGGCTGGCAACAGGGCGCTGCCGCACGCCGTCGGCGTTCACGGGGCAGCCGGCAGGTTGGCATCGCCCGGCGTCCGGTTTGTCCTGCCGCCGCGAGCCCGCCGTGCCGGGGCGACGCGAAAGCCGATTGCCGGCGGAGGACCGATGGGTTACACGGAGTCCGTGAACCGCCCTCCATCCCGACGGGGTTTTCTTCGCGCCACCGGTCTGGCCTCGCTGGCCGCCGCGGTCGGGCCGGCGCGTCTGCCCGAGCTGCGCGCCCAGGCGCCCTTCCAGCCGGCGGCCATCGCCAGCGCCAACGGCTTGAAGGCGGTCACCCGGGCAATGGAGCTGATTCAGCAAGGAGCCGATGCCCTGGACGCGGTGATTGCCGGGGTGAACCTGCTGGAAGACGACCCCACCGACCAAAGCGTGGGTTATGGGGGGCTGCCCAACGAGGCCGGGGTCGTGGAGCTGGACGCCTCGGTCATGCACGGGCCCACCGGCCGCGGCGGAGCGGTGGCAGCGCTCCAAAACATCCGCCACGCCTCGTGCGTGGCGCGGCTGGTCATGGAACGCACCGACCACGTGCTGCTGGTCGGGACCGGGGCGCTGCAATTTGCCCGGGCGCACGGCTTCAAGGAAGAAAACCTCCTGACCGACGAGGCGCGGGAGGCCTGGCTGCGGTGGAAGGAAACCCTCAGCAGCCAGGACGACTGGCTGCCGCCCCACGATCTGGAGAGCCGGGACATCGGCCAGGGCCTGCGTCAGGCGCTGCGGCATTACGGCACCATCCACTGCAACGCCGTGGACCGGCGCGGCGGCGTGTCCGGCTGCACCACCACCAGCGGCCTGGCCTTCAAAATCCCGGGCCGCGTGGGCGACTCGCCCATCCTGGGCGCCGGCCTCTGGGTGGACAACGACGTGGGTGCCGCCGGTTCGACCGGCCGCGGCGAGGCCAATTTGCTGGCCTGCAGCAGCGTCATGATCGTCGAATGGATGCGCCAGGGCCTGGCTCCCACCGATGCCTGCCTGCGCGCCTGTCGGCGCATCGCCACGCAGACAAAAATGAAGCGGTTGCTCGACGAACAGGGCCGGCCCAGGTTCAACGTGACCTTTTACGCCCTGACCCGGAGCGGCGCGCACGGCGGGGCATCCCTCTGGGGCGGCATGCAATACGCCGTGCACACCGGCGAAGGGGAGGCCCGCCTGCTGGACGCGGCCCATCTGTATTGAACCGCGCGCGCCGGGACCGCGCGCCCGCGATGCGCGAAGACCCGCAAGCCCGCCGCGCCCGCCGTCTCCTGTGGCTGGTGGTGGCGGGATTCCTCCTCTTCAACCTGCTGGCCTTGCTGCTTACCCTGCGCTGAGTTGGGTAAGCCGCGCCTTGCCCCCCGAAAAAAGGTTGAAGCTGGTCCCGGCTTTGCGCCGAATTGCTCCCGCCATGACGACCTTGACCGACGCTCAAAAACAGGCCGTGCGCGCCTGGCTCCAAGAAGGGTTCCAGCCGGCGGAAATCCAGAAACGCCTGGCCGCCGAGCACGGCGTGCACCTGACCTACCTCGAGCTCAAGCTCGTGATGAGCGAACTGGACGTCCTGCCCCGGGACCAGGAGCGCGTCGGTCCGCAGGAATTGCCCAAACCTCCGGGCGTCGCCGACCCCGGCCAGCCTCCACCGGACGCGCCCGCCCGTTCGTCCGCGCCCCCCGCCGCGGCCGAGAAACCCGTTTCGCCTCCGCCCGCCCCCGGCCAGGTGAGCGTGACCGTGGACCAACTGACCCGGCCCGGCGCGTTAGCCAGCGGCAAGGTGCGTTTCAGTGACGGCAAGGAGGCCGCGTGGTACTTCGACGAACTGGGACGACTAGGGTTGGTGACGCCCGAGCCCGGTTATCGCCCGCCTGCGGGCGACATTCCCGCCTTCCAGGCGGCGCTGGACCGCGAGTTGAGCCGGCTGGGCTTGTAACACCGCCGGGCCGGGCGAGCCCGTTTCCGAGCGGCAGAGCAGCGCGGCGCGGCGCGTTCCGCCGGATCATTCGGGCTCCTCTTTCCAGCGCGGAGAGAGGCGATTTTCAATGCCCAAGTGGTCGAGCACGCGGGCGACCACGGTGTCGGCCACCTCGATGACCGTCTGCGGGTTGCCGTAAAAGGACGGGTTGGCTGGGAGAATGATTGCGCCCGCCAGCAGCAGCAATTCCATGTTGCGCACCTGAACCAGGTTCAACGGTGTCTCGCGCGGCACCAGGATGAGCTTTTTCTTCTCCTTGAGCATCACGTCGGCGGCGCGCAGGAGGAGGTCGTCGCTCAGCCCGTGAGCGATGCGGCCCAGGGTGCCCATGGTGCAGGGGATGACCACCATGGCGTCGAAGGCGTTTGAGCCGCTGGCGAACGGGGCGTTCATGCTTTTGAGGTTGTGGGTGACCGCCCCTGCAGGCAGGCGCAAGCCGCCGGGCAACTCCTCCGCGATGACCTGATGCGCATACCGGCTGAACACGAGGTGGATTTCGTGCGCACGGGGGTCCAGGTGGTCCAGCAACCGCTGGGTGTACAGGGCCCCGGTGGCTCCGGTGACGGCAACGACGATGCGCATCGGTTCCAAGTAGGCGCGTTGCGGGGCCTTGGCAAGCGACCCGGCGACTCATTCGAGGGGCGCAAACGCCGCCTGGCTCAGGTTGGTGAACACCCCGGAACCGGTGACCACCCGCTGCGCGGCCCGCACTTGATACACCAGCCGGCCCGCCGGCGCGGAGGCATCCGTGTACCGGGTCCCCGTCACCGGCTGCGGGTTGAGCAGTTCGAACGGCCCGTCCCAGCCGCGCGTCGTGCGCAGCACGAAGTAGCCTGCGTCCGCGTCGGGCGAGGCGCCCCAGGTCAGCTCGACCGCGCGTCCGCTTCGATGGGCGGCGGCGGCGCCCGGTGGTGCGGTGAGGATGGTGCGCAGGGTGGGGTCGCCGAGTTGAAACGTGGTGCGGGTGCTGGCGCCGCCGCGGGCGGTGCGCACGAATCCCTCGCCGAGCGGGGCGCCGACGCCCAACGGCTCGAAGCGCCACACCGTGTCGTAGGTCCAAAACGCCGCCAGTCCGGAGTCGGGCAGCGCCAGCAGGGCCTTGAGCAGGTCGTCTTGATAGTTGTTCCAGTCGCCGAAGTACGAGCCCTTGAGGACATAAAAGGCCACACGGGGCGTAATCTCACCCGCGGCCAGGGCGGCGGTGGTGACCGGCACGATGCCCTGATCCGCGGCAGCCTGCCGCGAGTTGTGCAGGGTGTCGTGGCCCCCGTAGCCGCCCTGCAGCGCCCAGAGGTAGGGCGCGCCGGTCAGAAAGGCGTCGCCGTGGCTGAGCCGGTGCAGGCCGGGACCGCGCGAGGCCAGCAGCAGGGCGTTCAAATTGAGGGAACGTCCCACCGGGCTGAAAGGGGTGTAAAAAAAGCTCCCGGCGCGCAGATCGTCGCCAAAGCGGAGTTGCCGGTGCCGGTAGCGGTGCGCCTTGCGCAGGTAATCCCGCAACAGGTCCGCTTCCCCGCGCCGTTTGAAGGCCGGGAGTCGGGCGAAGTCAATGCGGCCCACGGCCAGCTCCACGCCGTGCGCCCCGCCCGGGGTGGTGATGTATTCCCGAAAGGTTGCCGGATCAAATTTGCCGTCGCCGGGCACGTTGCGGCGGATGGGATTGGTGAGATTGGTCGTGGTGTTCATCACCGTGTCCGACCACTCGCCGTCCACGTCCCCGTACCAGGCGTCCGCCGGCCACGCGCCGGCCATCTCAAAATGCCCGTCCTCGGTGGCCACGCCCGAGTAGGGAATGGTGACGTGGCCGATGAGGAACACCGCGCGGGTTTCGTCCGGCGCGGCAGCCTGTTCGCGGAGAATGAGGCCCTTGATGCGCCGGAGGTGATCGCGATAGTCCCGGTTGATCGCCTGGCGCGCCCAGGCGTTGTAATCGTGGCGCGGCACCCGGTGTTGCACCGGCGTCCAGCCGTCCCCGATCAAATCGCGCCGCAGTTGCTCCAGTTCGGCCGTCAGTCGCGGCGCCACGGATTGTTCCACCAACAGCAGCACCCGGCCGCGACGGAAGACCGGCGCGCCGGCCAGGCTGACGAAAATCGCGCGCCGGCCCACCTCGTACTCGTAGGTCCTGCCCACCGCCAGCGCGGGGTCCGCGTCCACAAACCACGGGCGGTCCCGGCGCGGGTCGAGCGTGACCCATTCTCCGGCGGGGGCCTCGCGGCGGCGCACGCTCACCGTCCCGCCGGACAGGTCGTACCAGCGGAGGCGCACCGTGGGCGGACTCAGGTCCACGGTGGCGTGGAGGGCGGTTTCTTGACGGTTGTGATAAAGGTCCGTGGGCGCCACGGGCCGGTCGTAGGTTTCGATCTCGTCCAAAACGCCGGCGGCGGGGAAACGCCCGACTGCGTCCGAGCCGAGGGTGAGGCGCAGCTCGGGGAGCCGTCCCAGGTCCACGCCGGGGCCGGCGAAAGCGCCGGTATCAAGGTCCCGGGCATGGGCGCCATTGACCACGAGCACGGTGTTGGTGGCGGAGTAGTTGAAGGCGATTTCATGCCAGGGCAGGGGGGCGTCGCGGGGCCGCAATTCCGGTTGCATCAGGACCCAGTTGATGGTAGCGCGGCAGTTGGTGCGCCAGAGGCCGCGGCGGTCGCGGGCCTGCACCACCAGGTTGGTGCCGGCCGGGTCCGCCGAAATCGCCAGCACCGGTCGCCCGTCGCGCGCGTCGGTGATTTCCAGCAACCGCGCCCAGTCCGCAGGCCCGCGGCCCCAGCCGTAGCCGGGCAGATTCTGCGGCGACCGGCTGGACCAGGCGGGCCGGTAAAGGAATCGCAGCCCGCCCGCCGCGCCCAGCAGGAGTCGCCCCCCGGGCGTCGCCACGCGCCACGTCAGCGGCGTCGGCGGATTGGTCGAAGCAAAAAATGGCGCCGGCCCGTCGTAACCGGCTTGCTCGGGCAACGCGGGCGGATGTTCCGGCTCGTACCCCTCTCCCGTGGCGAACCGGGGGGCGTCGAAATTCCAGTAAGCCAGTCGGCCCGGCGGGGACTCGGGCGCGTCGGCTGCAAGGGCTGCGCCGGCGACGGCTGTCGTAAGCAGCACGAGGAAGAGTCGGAACCGTGCGCCGCGGAAGCTCCCACCCCGCCGCGGGGACGGCGCCCACACGGCACAGAGTCGGGCGGCCAACCAGATCACGCCCGGCAATACCCCCGACGCGCGCCGCTGGCAAGGCCCGCCGCCATGGTGAGCGCCGGGATTGCGCCACGCGCGGCGGGGCTGCTAGCCTCGCCGTCATGCGGATTCTGTCTGGCATTCAACCCTCCGGGGCGCTGCATCTCGGCAATTACTTTGGGATGATGCGTCCGGCCATCGAGTTGCAGGACCAGGGCGAGGCCTTCTACTTCATCGCCGACTGGCACTCGATGACCTCGCTGACCGACCCGGAGCAGCGCCGGCGCTACACCCTGGATGTGGCGCTGGATTTCCTGGCCTGCGGGCTGGACCCGAAACGGACCGTGTTTTTCCGCCAATCGGACGTGCCGGAGGTGGCCGAACTGACCTGGATGCTGAGCACCGTCACGCCGATGGGCCTGTTAGAGCGCTGCCACAGCTACAAGGACAAGGTCGCCAAGGGCCTGTCCTTCAACCACGGCCTGTTTGCCTACCCCGTGTTGATGGCGGCAGACATCCTGATCTACGACTCGAACGTGGTCCCGGTGGGGCGCGACCAGAAACAGCACGTCGAGGTCACCCGCGACATCGCCATCAAGTTCAACGAACTCTACGGCCCGACTTTCATCCTGCCCGAGGCCCGCATCCGCGAGGAGGTCGCGGTGGTGCCCGGCACCGACGGCCAGAAGATGAGCAAGAGTTACGGCAACACCATTGAAATCTTCGGCGACGAAAAGGTGCTGCGCAAAAAGGTCATGAGCATCGTCATGGACAGCCGCACCCCGCAGGAGCCCAAGCCCGACGCGGACAAAAACCTCGCCATCCAACTGCTTAAACTGGTCGCGCCCGCCGAGGTGGCGGCTAATTTCGAAGCCCGCCTGCGCGCCGGCGGTCTGGGCTACGGCGACCTCAAAAATGCCCTCTTCGAGCACTACTGGAATTACTTTGCCGAGGCGCGCCGGCGGCGGGCGGAGCTGGCCGCCCACCTCGATTACGTGCGTCAGGTCCTGCGGGACGGCGCCGCCCGCGCCCGCGCCGTGGCCGGACAAGTGCTGGCCCGCGCCCGGCGCCAAGCCGGACTGGACTAGACCGCTCGTCCGCCGGGTCCCCCCCGCGCCCTTCGAGTCGGTCCGCAGCGGCCACAAAGCGCGCAGCCACAAGAAAGATTGGGCCGGCTCTGTCTGGGAGACGTACCGTCCCGGTGGGAAGCAACTGAAAACCGGCGGGAAGCCGCGCTCTCCCGCTCAAATTGTCTGCGCCCAATCATTGCCGGACCCCCGTTTGGGAAGGTCTGACCGCGGGGTTGATTCGCCTGCAGGCCGGGCGTTTCAACCCCCGTGAGCGGCCTGAGCCGCTTGACGCGGGTCCGGTCCGGGACACCTACCACGCCCCGGTCCGCAGATACTCGTCAATGGCTCGCGCGGCGCGACGCCCCGCGCCCATGGCGAGGATGACCGTGGCCCCGCCGGTGACGATGTCGCCTCCGGCAAAGACCCCCGGCTTGGAGGTCTTGAGCGTCTCGGGATCGGCCTCGATGTACCCCAGCGGGTTGGTTTTCAAATCGGGCGTGGTGGCTTGGACCAGGGGGTTGCCCCGGTTGCCCACCGCCACGATCGCCAGGCGGGCCGGCACTTCAAACTCCGATCCCGGCACCGGCCGCGGACGGCGGCGGCCGGATTCGTCCGGCTCGGCCAGGGTCATGCGTTGACAGCGCACCGCCCGCAGCCAGCCCCGGTCATCGCCGAGGAATTCCACCGGATTAGCCAGGGTGAGGAACTGCACGCCCTCCTCCCGGGCGTGTTTGATTTCCTCCGCGCGGGCCGGCATCTCCACCTCGGAACGCCGGTACACGATCGTGGCCGGGCGGGCGCCCAGCCGCAACGCCGTGCGCACGGCGTCCATGGCCGTGTTGCCGCCGCCGATGACCGCCACCGGCTGGTCGCGGCAATCGAACACCGGTTCGTCGTACTCCGGGAAGCAATGCGCCTGCATCAGGTTCACCCGCGTGAGAAACTCGTTGGCGGCGTACACGCCGCAGAGATGCTCGCCGGGGATGTTCAGAAACACCGGCAGACCGGCGCCGGTGGCGATGAACACCGCGTGGTAGCCCTCCGGTCCCAGCAGTTCGTCCACGGTGACGGTGCGCCCCACCACCACGTTGGTGCGAAACTCCACCCCCAGTCGGCGCAGGTTCTCGATCTCCTGGCGGACGATTTCCTTGGGGAGGCGAAACTCCGGGATGCCGTAGATGAGCACCCCGCCCGGCTCGTGCAGGGCTTCCAGCACGGTCACCTCGTGCCCGCGTTGCACCAGGTCGCCCGCCGCGCTCAACCCGGCCGGGCCGGAGCCGATGACCGCCACGCGTTTGCCGGTGGCGGGCGCCCGCGGCGGCAGGCCCACACGCCCCGCCTGTTGCTCGTAATCCGCCACGAAACGCTCGAGATACCCAATGGCCAGCGGCTCGCCGTGCTTGCCCAGCACGCAGCAGCCCTCGCACTGGTCCTCCTGCGGACACACCCGGCCGGTGATGGCCGGCAGCACGTTGTCCTCGCGGATTTTGGCCGCGGCGCCGAGGTAATCCCCGGCCAGAATCAGCGCGATGAAGTCCTTGATTTTCACCCCCACCGGACAGCCGGTGAAGCAGTGATGGCTCTTGCAGTGCAGGCAACGGAGCGCCTCCTGATGCGCCAGAGCGGCGCTCAATCCGAGGTTCACCTCGGCAAAGTTGGCCTGGCGCGCCGCCGGCGGCTGCTCGGGCATCCGCTGGCGCGGGATGCGCATCCGTTCGCGGGGCGGCAGCGGGTTGGGCGGGGTCATGGGCGCGGAAAAGACGCGGCGGCCAGCTCCGGATGCGCCTGCAACAGCCGGCAGTGCGGGTCCGCGGTGGCTCCGACCGCGGCAGTCGCGGCCTCCCATTCGGCCAGCGCGCGCCGCTCGGCCTCGCGGTACATCGCGTTGCGCGCGGCCAGCACCGCAAAGTCCACCTGATGGGCGTCAAACTCCGGCCCGTCCACGCACGCAAACCGGGTCTGCCCGTCCACGATCACCCGGCAGCCGCCGCACATGCCCGTGCCGTCCACCATGATCGGGTTGAGGCTGACCACGGTCTTGATGCCCCACGGCCGGGTCGCTTCCGCTACCGCGCGCATCATGGGGATGGGGCCGATGGCCAGGACGAAATCCGGCGGATCGGCCGACTCCACCAGCGCGCGCAGCCGGTCGGTGACCAGGCCCTTCTCGCCGTAGGAACCGTCGTCGGTGGTGACAAAGACCGCGTCGCAAAAGGCCCGCATTTCCGCCTCCAGGATGACCAGCTCGCGGGTCCGGGCGCCGAGAATGGCCAGCACCCGGTTGCCGGCGCGCTTTAACGCCCTCGCGGTGGGATAGGCAATGGCTGTGCCCACGCCCCCGCCGATCACCACCACGGCGCCGTAGTAATGGATTTCCGAGGGCCGGCCCAGCGGCCCCACCACATCCAATACCGCCTGCCCGGCCTCGAGGGTGTTGAGGAGCTTGGTGGTCTTGCCCACTCCCTGAACGATCAGGGTGATGGTCACGTCATCCGCATCGGCAATGGTCAGGGGGATGCGTTCGCCCCGCTCATGAACGCGCACGATGACAAACTGTCCGGGCGCCCGTTTGCGGGCGATCCACGGCGCGCGCAGGCGAAACCACTTCACTTCCGGCGCCAGCCAGCGAGCTTCGACGATGGGAAACATGGATGTTCCGGCCGGAAACCGCCGCACACCGCGCGCGGTCAGATCGCCGCGGGGCGGCTACCGCCCGACGCCCGGAATCCTGGCCCAATCAACCCTCCCGCGCAACGCGCTTTTGCCCGCGAGCAGATCCGAGACTCCTGGCAGGAGCCGGGGGACATGGCAGTTTTTGCCCTGGGCCGACCGGTCTGCGGGCTGGCCGCCCAGCCAGCCCGCAACTCGCTGACGAAGAGCACCGCAACCCGG